>ENA-OQHA01000029-OQHA01000029.1-human-gut-metagenome-genome-assembly--contig:-NODE-29-length-71377-cov-9.069109_pt1 | contig 71377 bp, 74 predicted proteins | sample MGYA00242558_ERZ504707 | MGnify/ENA primary metagenome ERZ504707 (study PRJEB26092, sample SAMD00036197) | human gut metagenome | host: Homo sapiens | study: EMG produced TPA metagenomics assembly of... | reverse complement strand
AAGAAAATAATTAATCGGTCTTATATTAAAAATCCCGGAAATCCGCTTATCTGCAGATTCCGGGATTTATAATTACATATGATGTGCCACATCTATTCTGATAAGTGCCTTCCTGAGTGCAAACTCTGCTCTCTTCACATCAATCTCTGCTGTGTGATTTGAAAGGCGCTGCTCTGCCCGCTCCTTTGCGGCCTGTGCGCGGTCTATGGTTTTTGTATACACCAATCTCTCCGTTTTGGGTATTGAACTCGAGGAAATCTGTCTCTCCCTTGTAGAACACCCTGTCCGGTGTGATTATTTCTATGTCAAGATGCGCTCGCTCTCCTGCGGTATAACCATCTGCTGCGCGTCAACTGTCTGCTGCGGTGTTTGAGTCTCCTGCGTCATGCTGTTATTTTCATTTTCATTATTTATCATTCCGGTTTTCTGCCTCTTTCTTCTAGACATTTTCTTTTCCTCTTGCAGTCGTTATCCTGCTATCCAAATGTTATCTGATTATTTTTTCATGTACTCTTCTATAATACACTGATGCTTCTTTGTCTTCTTATCATAGCTTATGCCGACAAGCATTTTCAATATCCTGCCGTATCTCCTCATTTGGAATAAACGCACAACTCTTTTTCTGATCAAATCCCAGATACCCTAAATGAACAAGATATGTTAAAACATCATCTTTATTTTTAAAGCTAACCGTATCATTCATAAAGCTGCCAGTGTTCACCTTTATTTCTCCACCGGACAACATCTGAATTATTGCGGTCTTTAAACCATCAAAATCCAAATTTATAAGTGGAACTATGACATCATAAGACCCGGTCTCTGACCAATAACTCTTTAAGTCTCCCTGAAGCATGTAATTTACTACTGCACGCGGATTGTATACATGGTAATCTCCCAGCATATATCCATCATACCACCGCTCTACCTGGCTAAAATCCCTGCCATAGCGATCACATATGTCTCTGACCTCATCCTCAGTAAAGCCAATATATGGGGACAAACGTCCCGCATATAACATGGTATATTCATCAAAATTATTAAGTGCCGACTGCGTCTTTAGCTTTTTTATCGGTAAAATTCCTGTGAGAAATGCAAGCTCTATATACTTTGTTGGTTCACTTCCTTTAAACATTCCGCGCATGAAATTGATATATTCCTCCTGAACTGAGGAATTTGCTGCTTCATCACGTATCAAAACATCCCACTCATCGATTATAATTACAAATTTATTGTTCGTCATACTGTTAATAACCGATAGAGCACCATACAATGTTTTCTGATCTCTTAAATCAATATCCTTGTACAGATCTGCCAACTCTGATATAACATTTTTATTTATATATCCTGATATTCTTTCCGGCGCACCGGCATCCATTAGTATCCACTGCATATCGAGATGAATAACATCATACTTGTTGAGATATTTCTCAAAGTATTCTGTCTGTGCAATGTTATAGTTCATAAATAATTCTCTGGAATCACAGCCCTTGCTGTAATATGCTGTAAGCATATCGGCCGTAATAGATTTGCCAAACCTTCTCGGCCGGCTATTACATATATATGCCTGCTTTGTTCCAAGCACACTATTGGTAAAATCGAGCAAGCCTGTTTTGTCTATATATATCTCGGAAGCTAATGCTACCTTGAATGCACTGTTTCCAGGATTTACAAATCTCCCCATTGCGTTCATCTCCTTTACTGCTATATATCTTCTATTAAAGCATATTTTAGCGGAATTTTCCATAGAATATGCGCATGATAATAAGGTTATTTTTAAACCAACCCTATTCTCCAAAAGTATATCCTACTCCAAACACATTCCTTATGTATACAGGCTCTGTCATATTGTTCTCTATCTTTTTCCTTAATCTGTTTATCACAACCGTAACCGCATGTGTATCCACAAAATTCTCATCAATATCCCATACCTGTTCTAAAATAACTTCTTTTGTTACAATCTTTCCCTGATTTTTCGCCAAAAGTTCTAATATTTTCCATTCGCGTGATGTGAGATGCACTTCTTCTTCGCCATGCCACACACGCTTCTTATCATAGTCTATTTTTAGCTTTTTATAGCACATTATATTTGGGTTGTCTTTTTGCCGCTTAAGTATTGTCGCAATTTTTTTCTCAAGTATACGTGGCGAAAGTGGCTTTGTTACATACTCTTCGCAGCCAGCCTCATATCCTTTTAATATATCGCTTTCGTCATCTTTTGCGGTTAGAAATACAACAGGAATCTGTAATTTCTCTATAACCATTTTGCCGAATTCCAAGCCCGAACCATCCTTAACCATGATGTCGGCTATCACAATATCCGGTACATATTCCGTTAAAAAGATTTCTGCGCTACGGCAATTTCCTGCCAGCCGAATTTCATATCCTGCTTTTTGCAGATAAATACGAAGTGCTTCTCCGAGTTCCTCGTCATCTTCCAATAATAAAATACTACTCATAATTACCTCTGATTTTTGCAAAATCCTGACTTTTTCTATACATCACCACAGCTATTATCAGGTTGATTATAAACAACATGATTGAAAGCACTATCAGTAATTTCCACGGATATATGAATTTGAAATAGACTAATTTCTTCCTAATCGCAGCACCAAGTCCACATATAGCAGGACTTCCTGCAAGTATCAATCCAATTATTGCGATTATGCTGTAAAAACAGCCTTCCAAAAATACCATTTTCCATAACTGCCTTCTGTCAAGTCCTATACTCTGCATTACGGCAAACTCACATTTTCTGGATGCATATTCAGATATCAGGGTATTTGCATAATTCATGATACCTATCATTGATATAACAAATGCCAATGCCCCAAGCATAAGCCTTGCCACTTTTATCCTGCTTTGTTCACTGTCCAAAAGCTGATAATTGGCATTTAGGTAATATGTATCCATATCTGCACTTTTTTCATTTTCATTCTGGACTATCTGTGATAATTTTTGATTTATTCCGGTATCCTTATTTTTCACTGAATTGAATGATATATCAAAGGTTTTTTCCGAAAATCCCAGTTTATTGAAAGCCTTTTTTGTCATAATAAAATAATTTATGTTGTTTCCCATTGATGTGGTCTGAAGCTTTGGAAAATTTTCATCAGTGAAATCAAGATATCCACAACAGTTCAAACTTCCTTTTCCATAATCCTGAATATTTTGCTGATCTAGATAGTCAAATTTTGGATTTGCAGACGCTTCGAGTGAATAAAAATGTATCGGATTTCCAATCTCGTCATCTGCCTTTTGCTGTAATATCTGTGACATCTCGTGATGATGTAGTAAAATACAGCCCTCTCCCTGCCTCAAAGTATCTATATCTACCGTAAGTTTTTCAGCCTTTACATATTGCGCAAGCCGCTCAACATATACATCATCTACAATCTGAAGTGTTGCAAATGAGCTTGTTCCGGCATCTTCTCCTATTGATTCAAGTCTCGGTGCCAGAGCTTCGTCCTGATCTGTTCTTATAACAGCGTAGCTTCCGCATGTCTTATCAATTGTATCCTCATCTATCCCATTTATGCTTAAAATATCATCTATCATTTCATCCGTCATCACAGGAGTATCATCATTTATCTCCTGCGGGATTTTGTCAGGATACCTGAAAACACCTGTCAGTATACCGACCTCAAAATCAGGATTCTGCTCCAATTCATTCGTAATATCTGTTCCGGTCATAATAACATTCGAACCTAGTGCCATTATCATGCCTATAAGTATCGAAATCATACTTACTGCAAGTTTTCTTTTTGATCTTGTCACATTTCTCCATGCTATTCCCGACAAACTGATACTGTCATTAGTCTTTCGGGATATTTTTCGCTTATTTCTTTTACTTATGGTTTTGTCTGCCATGGTATAACGTATAGCTTCAATCGCAGATTTTTTCGTAACCTGTCTTACAGCAGCACTTTCCGCTATAAATGATGTAATAAAAACAATAAACGCACTAAATATCATATATCCTGCATAAAATCCGGTTACATCACTTTTTCCCAAACCTCTCATATATAAGACCTGCAATACATATGGAACAAAAATTTTTACCGCTATGCCTCCAACTGCTGCCCCAACACAGATTCCACGCAATGTATTTTTCATATTATTTCTGAATGCAATTCTTTTAATCTGTCTATTCGTTGTTCCTATTACCTTTAACATACCATACTGCCGTATATCACGCGCCATTGCTATTGAGCTTACATTATAGATGAGCATAAATGCACATAATACAACGATTACCACACAGCTTACCGCAACCGGCAGACTTCCAAATGTTCCGTTTATTTTTTGCATTATCATTGGATTTTCGCCATAAACCTGCTGTGAATCATATTCCATATCTATATCAGAATATACCACTGTTCTATCTGCGCACCGCTTTCTACAGTCCCTTGTCTGGCAATGATCTTATCTGCCGGAAATAATGAAATATCTGATTCCTGCAAAAAAGCCTCTGACACATATATCTTCGGTACATTTATTGAAATGTCAATGTAATCTCTGTAAAACCCTGAAACCTTAAACTGTCTTTTTACCTTTGTTCCATCCGGCATTTCAAGTTCCATATCAACGTCCTGCCCTATCTTTGGATCTGTAATCCCATACTGTTCCAAAACAGTTTCAGATGCCATTATCTCATCGACATTTTCTGGATATTCTCCACATATATCGGTGTATGCAGGCGCCAACATTTTATCAAAAGCCGTATCATCCACATACACAAGCTCCTGTCGTATTCCATCTGCCGTGTATACATTCATTGCATCCTTTTCTATTCCAACAGCATCCAGATATGAAGCTTCTGCATCTGTTCATATTGCTTTTTGCTTCCGTTTTGAAGTGATACATTCGCTGTAGTTCCCATTCCTCTTATGTCGGTCAAATAGTCAGAACGCACCTTCCCATCTGCAATGGAAAATGCCGCATAAAGCAAAAGTACAGACATGCCTATGGCAATTGACATTATAGTATTTTTTCGCCGGTCTTTTTTTGTAATATGCTGTGGCAAGCTCCTTCTCCACTGCACGGTTGTTATTATGTATTTCCATCTTCTATTTTCCCCCGCACACTTTTCCGTCCTCGATCCGTATTATCCGGTCTGCCATCTGTGCTACAGTATCACTGTGAGTAACAACAATAAGTGTCTGATGCATTTTCTCTGACAATATCTTCATGAGTGATATCACCTCTGTTCCTGTTCTTGAATCAAGCTGCCTGTCGGCTCATCAGCGAGTACTATCGCTGGTTTTGTAATAAGTGCCCTTGCTATAGCAACTCTTTGCTGCTGACCGCCTGACAGGGTATTTGTAAGCCGCTCTTTCTTATCCAATAGTCCAAGTGCCGACATAAGCCTTTCAGTATACTCATGATCTATCGGTCTTCCGTCAAGTTTCATCGGTAACACTATATTTTCATACACATTTAAAACCGGAATAAGATTAAACTGCTGGAACACAAAGCCTATATTTCTTCTCCTGAAAATAGTCTGCTCGTCCGGTGAAAGACCAGCTATATCAACTCCTCTTATCACTATCTCACCCGATGTCGGCTTATCCAAAGCTCCAAGTACATTGAGCAGAGTGGATTTTCCACTGCCAGATGCTCCAACTATAGCAACAAATTCTCCCTCCTCAATCGACAGGCTCAGTCCATCTAAGGCATGAATCTCATTTGCCTGTGTAGTATATATTTTTTTGACATCTTTTACTTCTGCAATGACCATATTTTTCTCCTGAATCTGTCCTAATTTATCTCAATATATGTTTTTGCTGCATTTATCCTGCCTTCTTGTATACATAATATCAGAAAAATATCTCAAATTAGTAACAAAACGGGAACTTTTATAAAGTCCCCGTTTTCGGTAAAAAAATAGACATGATAAGTCCGTTCTCTTTTCTGCATACCCGCATAAACCCATCATGTTTTCTTGCTATTTCATTTGTAATATACAGCCCGATTCCAAAGCCCTCGTATCCTTGGGTATTTTTCCCTCTATAATATAGCTTAAAAATCCTGTTTTCCTCGTCTTGTGATATTCCTATGCCGTTATCCTCAACACTTATCTGTGTAAACATCTCATTATTTTTCATGGAAACCGTAATCCGCTGTCCGGCTTTTGAATATTTTATACTGTTATCAAGCAGATTGTATACACACTCACATATCCAGTTTTTATCGTGTGACACCATCCACTCATCATTTTCATTCTCCTGTAAATCTATATAGATATCTTTCTCCTGTGCCTTTTTGTACACTTGAAAAATTGCCTGTGCTACTGTCTCTTTAAGATTTGAGGTACTTTTATGTATTTGTATTATCTGACTTTCCAGTCTGGCGCTCAGCATGAATTTTCCACAAGGAGCTTATCTTACGCTCTGATTTTTCGACTGCATTGATATATTTCAGCCTTTCTTCTTCACTTATGCCATCTTCCTCTAATAATACAAGATAATTTTCCATATTGGCAAGCGGTGTTCTAAGTTGATGTGCAATCTGCGTCAATAACTGTTTTATGCTATCCCTTTCTTTTAGAAGTGCCTTATTATTCTCCGCTTTTATCTCATCTATGCGCTTTATCTGTACAAGAATTTTACCATATAATGTATCTTTTCCTCCGAAACATACGAAACCGGTCTGTTTTGTAATATCTGTTCCAGTAGCTCTGATATGTATGCCATCTGTCTGGAGTCTACAACTCTTGTATGCCATAGCTCTGCTGCCATAGTGATACATACGATTGCAAGTCCAATTAACAGACATATTGTTATCTGATTCACACCTGTACTCTTCCTTATCTATCGTATAAATTTAATAAAATTTTTTGTGCCCGACACATTAAATTTTTGAGTCTCCTGCGTCATGCTGTTATTTTCATTTTCATTATTTACCATGCCGGTTTTTGTTCTTTTTCTTCCAGACATTTTTCTTCCTCTTGCAATTGTTATTTACTGCTATATATCTCTATTAAAGCATATTTTAGCGGAATTTTCCATAGAATATGCGCATGATATCCGCAATTTTTTATAAACTGCAAAAATCCCGGTATTCGTTAGAATTATGGGGGTAAATATATACAAGGGAGAAAAAGTAATATTTTTCTTTCCTTTTTAAGAGCAATACCATTGTGCATAATGTACATTTTTTTCTTTTTTATAAGCGTATTTTGATGAAAATTGACAAAACATGATATAAATGATATAATTGTCTAAATATTATGATAAATAAAGTTTACAGATATATATAAAGTGGTAAATTCGGAAAGATATGATATCATTAAAATTGAATGATTCACCCCAATATATAAATGCCAAGAATACCCTGTGAAATTCGTTGGGTTCATTTGGAACTTTCAATGTGTTAATAGCTGTAATTACAACTGCACCTTTGGATTCTTTCAAATTTTCTAGTGTTTTTAGAAGTCTTTCTTGTAAGGACATCTACAGCATAGTTTGCGACGTATTATAGTGGGCTATAGCATAATAAGAAATGGGAGAAACTGTTATGGGATTGTTATATGCAATATTTTCAATTTTTATCACGCTATTTTTCCCCAAGCAAATCACGGATGTGATTTGTTATGGAAGACATCGTGATAGGGAAAATATAAAGAGCAAAAAAATATATTGTCTTATATATGTTTTTTGGACATCATTTTTTGGTTTGTTTTGTCTTATGATGGGTTCGGCATCCGGAGTAAATAATACATTTGATAGAGTTTTGGATTATTATGGATTGAATTTTGGTGAATATGATTATTTTGAAGTGGCGTCCATATATGACGAGCATGATTATAAACACGAAGGTAATTTCACTCTTGTATACTATATCAGAAAACATGAAGATAATTTAGATGATTTAATTAAACAAATTGTTCAAGAAAATAATTCTATATACAAAAGATATCAGCTCAGTGAAATTGACGTGGTATCTGAAACGAAAGGTATTTATTACATATATGAAAAGGGGGAGGTGATTGCAAAGGTAGTAGTAGAAAACGATGGATTGTTAAAAAAAATAAGTTATTAATGGAGTAGAGAAAAATTAGAACGAAATCTAGGAGGGTAACAGAAGTAGCAAACTTGGGAGTTGCTATCATGTCTCTATTATACCACAATGATACTTATTATTAAAAATCCCGGAAATCCGCTTACCTGCAGATTCCGGGATTTTATAATTACATATGATGTGCCGCATCTATTCTGATAAGTGCCTTCCTGAGTGCAAACTCTGCTCTCTTCACATCAATCTCTGCTGTGTGATTTGAAAGGCGCTGCTCTGCCCGCTCCTTTGCGGCCTGTGCGCGGTCTATGTCTATCTCATCAGGCCACTCTGCAAGCTCTGCGAGAAATGTGACCTTGTCTCCAAGTATTTCCGCAAAGCCTGAATGGATTGCGGCTATTTTCTCCTCATCGCCATTATGGATAGTCACGATTCCCGGTGCAAGCACTGTCGTGAGCGGTATATGGTTTTTGTATACACCAATCTCTCCGTTTTGGGTATTGAACTCGAGGAAATCTGTCTCTCCCTTGTAGAACACCCTGTCCGGTGTGATTATTTCTATGTCAAAAATGTTATCTGCCATGAAATCACCTCACATTACTGCATCTTGGCACGGACTTCATCTATGCTTCCAACGTTTAAGAAATAGCTCTCCGGTACATCATCATGCTTTCCTTCGAGTATCTCCTTAAAGCCTCTGATGGTCTCGGCGATAGGCACATATTTGCCCTCGAGTCCTGTAAACTGTCCTGCTACGAAGAACGGCTGTGACAGGAAACGCTGCACCTTACGTGCACGGCTTACTACAAGCTTATCCTCCTCTGAGAGCTCATCCATACCGAGGATTGCGATGATATCCTGCAGCTCCTTGTACTTCTGGAGTATCTCCTGGACAGCGTGTGCCACCTCAAAATGCTCCTGTCCCACGATACGCGGATCAAGGATACGCGATGTAGATGCCAGCGGGTCTACAGCCGGATAAATACCAAGCTCTGCGATAGAACGCTCAAGTACTGTCGTGGCATCGAGGTGTGCGAAGGTAGTCGCCGGTGCCGGGTCTGTAAGGTCATCTGCAGGCACATATACGGCCTGAACCGATGTGATTGAACCGTTCTTTGTTGATGTGATACGCTCCTGAAGAGCTCCCATCTCTGTCTGCAGTGTCGGCTGGTAACCAACGGCTGAAGGCATACGTCCTAAAAGTGCTGATACCTCTGAACCTGCCTGTGTGAAACGGAAGATATTGTCCACAAAGAGAAGCACATCCTTGCCGCCTCTGTCACGGAAATACTCTGCCATTGTAAGTCCTGCCAGGGCAACTCTCATACGTGCTCCAGGTGGCTCGTTCATCTGTCCGAACACCATGGTGGTCTTGTCGATAACACCTGACTCCTTCATCTCGTAGTACAGGTCATTTCCCTCTCGTGTACGCTCTCCTACACCGGTAAATACTGAGTATCCACCATGCTGTGTAGCGATGTTGTGAATAAGCTCCTGGATGAGCACCGTCTTTCCTACTCCGGCACCTCCGAAGAGTCCGATTTTTCCACCCTTCTGGTATGGGCAGAGCAAATCTACAACCTTTATTCCTGTCTCAAGCATCTCCTGCGATGTAGCCTGCTCCTCAAAGCTAGGCGCAGGTCTGTGGATTGCCCATTTCTCCTCTGTCTGTGGAGGCTCAACCTCGTCGATAGGCTCTCCGAGCACATTGAACATTCTTCCAAGTGTATTCTCCCCCACCGGCACAGAAATAGGTGCTCCTGTTGCGATAGCTCCATGCCGCGGACGAGACCATCAGTAGGTCCCATGGCGATACATCTGACTGTATCGTCGCCCAGATGCTGTGCAACCTCAACGACCAGCTTTCCGCCGTTTTTCAGCGGTACCTCGACTGCATCGTTTATCTCAGGCAGATTACCCTCTGAAAACTTGATATCCAGAACGGCACTGATAACCTGTATGATTTTACCTACATTTTTATCTGCCATTTATAGTTTCTCCTTCTTTTTTAATTCATATGATACACTCGCCTTCTTGGCCATTCACAGACATACCTGCCTTCCCATGACCGAATATGCATGTATCACTCTATCGCATTAGCTCCTGCAATTATCTCAGTAAGCTCCTGCGTGATTGAGCCCTGACGCGCTCTGTTATATTTCAATGTCAGATCACTGATCATATCCTCTGCATTGCTCGTAGCAGAATCCATCGCCTGCATTCTGGCTCCGTTTTCACTGGCAAATGACTCCACCAGTGCTCCGTAAAACAGGCTTGTCACATATTTTGGTATAATAAGCTCCAAAGCCTCCTCCGGATTCGGTTCAAAATTCATGAGAATATTGGAGTCCTCTTTCTCATCTGCCCCGCTCTCATCCAGCTCCACCGGCAAAAGCTTTATGAGCTTCGCCTCCTGTGTAACTGTGTTTTTGAAATGGGTATATGCGAGATAAATCTCCCCCACCTGACCGTCTGTAAATGCCTTTAACACTCTTTTGCAAAGTGCTGCCGCATCCTCGTAGGTCGGGTCCTCCATCATCTCCGATGCACTCTCTACTATATGATAGCCCTTTGACGTAAGCAACTCCTCACCCTTTGCTCCCACAGCATATATGTCGAGTTCTTCTTTTTTGAAGTCTCCGTGTGTGATGAGCTTTACTATATTGCTGTTGTATCCGCCTGCCAGTCCGCGGTTTGATGTCAAAACGACTACCGCCTTCCTTGGCGAATCACCGGCCTTTAAGTATGGGTGCTCCAGATTGCCGCTCTTTGCAAGCATCGAGCTTACTGTCCTGTACATATAGTTGAAATACGGATCTGTTGCCTCCGCATGTGCTCTCGCCTTTTGCAGCTTGACGGTAGAAACGAGCTTCATGGCCTTTGTGATCTGCTGAGTACTTGTAATACTGCTTTTTCTGCGCTTTATGTCTCGCATCGAAGCCATTTTACCACCTGCCTTCTACTAATATCCAACCGTCTAACGGAACTGCTTTTTGCATTCCTCGATTGCCTTTATAAGTGCCTGCTCCGTATCATCATCCATCACCTTTTTCTCCCTGATTGCTTCAGGAATCTCAGGATATCTGGTATCAATGAAATCAAACAGCTCTGCCTCGAATCTTAAAATATCCTCGATTTTGATATCGATAAGATACTTCTTTGTCGCAGCGTATATTATGATAACCTGCTTCTCTACAGGCATCGGCTTGTACTGCGGCTGCTTTAAAATCTCCTTGATTCGTGCTCCCTGTGCGAGCTGCTCTGCTGTGCTTGCATCAAGCTCTGAGCCAAACTGTGAGAATGCTGCAAGCTCTCTGTACTGAGCCAGCTCTACTCGGATAGGTGCTGCAATCTTTTTCATTGCCTTTATCTGTGCCGAGCCTCCAACTCGTGAAACTGAAAGTCCGGCATTTATGGCAGGTCTGAAGCCCGCGTTGAACATCTCTGTCTCGAGATATATCTGACCGTCTGTGATTGAAATAACATTGGTCGGGATATATGCCGATACATCACCCGCCTGTGTCTCAATGATAGGAAGGGCTGTGAGTGAGCCTCCACCCAGCTTGTCTGACAGTCTCGCTGCTCTCTCCAGAAGCCTTGAATGGAGATAGAAAACATCTCCCGGATAAGCCTCTCGTCCGGGCGCTCTCTTTAAAAGGAGTGAAAGTGTACGGTATGCTGCTGCATGCTTACTCAGATCATCGTAAACTATGAGCACATCCTGTCCGTTTTCCATCCATTCCTCACCTATAGCGCAGCCTGAGTATGGTGCGATATACTGTAACGGTGCAAGCTCTGATGCTGTCGCAGCCACTACTGTCGTGTAGCTCATGGCTCCGAACTCCTCGAGCTCATTTACTATGGATGCAACCGTAGAAGCCTTCTGACCGATGGCTACATAGATACATTTCACACCCTGTCCCTTCTGGTTGATTATGGTATCTATCGCGATAGCCGTCTTTCCGGTCTGTCTGTCTCCGATAATAAGCTCTCTTTGTCCTCGTCCGATAGGAACCATTGAGTCAATAGCCTTTATACCGGTCTGAAGCGGTGTATCTACTGACTTTCTCGAGATAACTCCCGATGCTACTCTCTCTATCTGACGATATTTGTCCGACTGGATAGGTCCCTTTCCGTCGATTGGCTGTCCGAGCGCATTTACTACTCGGCCGAGCATCGCATCGCCTACCGGCACCTCTACCACTCGTCCTGTGGTCTTAACTGTATCTCCCTCGTTGATATTGCGCTGCTGTCCAAGTAAAACAGCACCGACATTGTCCTCCTCGAGGTTTAATACCATTCCATATACTTCCCCTGGAAATTCCAAAAGCTCTCCCTGCATCGCATTCTCAAGACCATGAATACGTGCGATTCCGTCTGCCACCTGAATGACTGTTCCTACATCAGCGACTTCGAGCTGGGAAGCGTATCTTTTAATCTGCTCCTTTATTACTGAGCTGATTTCTTCCGGCTTTAGATTCATGGAGCGCATTCACCTACTTTCAATTGTATTTTTGTCAAATCGCGGGTGAGTCTTTCTAATCTGCTGCTGACAGATGAATCCACCACTCTGTCCCCGATTCTGATTTTCATACCGCCTATGAGCGCGGTATCCACCTCAAAATGCATCTCAAATTTTACGTATTTTGTCGTGTCAAGAAGTCGTTTCTCCACAGCAAGCTTCTGCTCCTTTGACAGCTCAAATGCAGATGTGATGTATGCTGTTCCGATATTTTGGTACTCCTTGACTCTGTCAAGAAAGTAGTCGAAGACTAAGGTAAGCTCTTTGTAGTGATTCTTTTCTATAATCATCCTCATAAGCCCTACCAGCTCCGCTGAAACTCTTCCCCCAAATATTTCTTCGATGATTCTGACCTTTTCTTCTTTATCAATCTGCGGATGATCCATCAGCTTTGAGAGGTCATCATTTGCAGCAATGATTTCCTTTACTGCTGTTACCTCGTCAGACAGGCCGGATAGCCTGTTGTCCTCAAGGGCAGCCTCAAACAATGCATCACCGTATACCTTAGATACTAGCTTAGCCATGTTGATTCTCCCATTTCCTTAAGTGTCTCTTCAACGAGTGTATCCTGAATGTCTGTGGTGATCGAAGCTGCGACAGCCTTTTGTGCCATAAGCGATGCTATCTGTATCATCTCCTGCTTCATATCATCCATGGCATGCTTCTTCTCAAGCTCTGCCTCTTCTCTGGCTCTCTTTATGATGCGTGAAGCCTCTTCCTTTGCATCATCCACAATCTTGTTCTGGTTTTTAAGCGCCTTCTGTCTCGCCTCTGTGAGAATAGCTTCGGCCTCTTTATCAATATCCTTAAGCTTTCCCTCGTACTCTGCCTTTAGTGCTGCGGCACTTTCCTTGTCGGCAACAGCTGTGTTTATATCGCTTTCTATCCTGTCCTGCCTGTCCTTTAACAGCTTCCTTGCAGGGTTGAAAAGCAGATACGACATCAGCATGAAAAGGAAAAATACTGCAACTGCCAAAAGTACTGTATCAAAGAGCAACTGCGCATCCAGATTAAACAAAAATGTATATCCCTGTGCTAACAACTTTTACTCTCCTTTCCGTTGGCTGTATCGCCGCACGGTAATCCTCTGCGGCAAACCGTAATATACTATCCGAGCGGATGAACGAAAAGTAAAAGTAATGCAACAACGAGACCATAAAGACCTGTTGTCTCTGCAACCGCCTGTCCTAAAAGCATGGTTGACATAATCTGTCCTCTTGCTCCCGGGTTACGTCCTACGGCTGCTGCACCATGTCCTGCTGCGATACCCTGTCCAACACCAGGTCCGATTCCGGCGATAACTGCCAAACCTGCACCGATTGCTGAGCATGCTCTGATTAAATCCTGTCCATTGATATCCATAATTGAATCCTCCTAAAAATACATCTTATAGTTTTACTCATCCGTCTCACATGCCTGTGTAACGTATGTCATTGTCAGCATACAGAATACATATGTCTGAATTGCTCCTGAGAACAAATCAAAGTATACATGCAGTACTGACGGCCACGCTATGGCTATAAACCTTAGCAGACCATATACCAGCGCCATGATAACAGTTCCTGACAACACATTGGCGAACAAACGCAATGATAATGAGATAGGAATTGCAATCTCACTGATAATGTTGATTGGCGCCCATATAGGCAGCCACGGCGGCAGTGGTGAACACATACCGGTCCAGATATCCTTTGCGCTTTGATGCTTAGCCTTATTGAATCTGATCATGAAAAATGTAATAAGTGCAAGCGCCAGTGTGGTTCCGTAGTCGGCTGTCGGTGGTCTTAAACCAAACAAGCCTGAGATATTACTCATCAGTATAAATATAAAAATCGTGCTGATGTAGTTTACAAACCTCGGAGCCCACTTACCCATGGTTCCCTCGACCATCTTGTCGAGCATCTCTACGATGAGCTCGATGATATTCTGAAAGCCGTCCGGTACTTTCTTTGCTTTTTTAAGCTTCCTGTTTGCCACTATAGCGAATATGACCATAATGGCCATCACTATGAGGATACAGGCATGCGATGTGGTAATCCAGACCTCCTGACCGAATACCTTTATCGAAAAAATACCATGGATCATAAAGTCGATATTGTCTGCGTTACTTTCCAGTAAAATCGCCTGATTCACATTATCACCTCCTCCTTATTAAGTTTACCTGCTGTTTTGCTACTCTGTCTCCATTTCGCCGGCGGAAGATGCATCACTTCTCCCGGAAAATCTGTCTGTCACCTTCATAAATAAAGGCTGTAAATACGCTGAAATCTTGAGTCCCAGCATACCGACAAAGGCCATTATCAGATTTCCAAAATCAAATAGTCCCAATATAAATAACAGGACCGCAACAACAATATACCTTAAAAGTGATTTTGCTACGATCCTGCGATTGGCATCCTTTTGTCCATATATGGCGGTCGCGTCATATATGACTGTGGCGATATTGACAGCCATACCAACAGCTATCGCTATCCCATACCATAAGCCGATAGAATATGAAATTTTGTCTGTGACAAACCATACCCCAATAAGCTGCACAACAATCCCGTAAAAAACTATCCCAAATACAAGTCCCGGCAATGCGTCATTTATTCTTTTTAACATCCTTCTCTACCCTGCTAATACTGTCTGATATCTCTGTTTCCGTCGTACTCTGCCTGCCCGGTGTCTGTCTGACGGCTCTGCCATCATCCTCTTGCTTCAGGAATTTTTGAACCATGCGGTATATATTGTTTGCCCCCGCAAACGCTCCAATGAAAAACAATGGAACAGTTACCCAGTCCGCTCCGGTCTTTTTCCCAATCCACACACCGACCAGTGTGCAGAGAAATATCGGCACAATCATGTTGATTCCAAACTGGAAAACCATGATAAGTGCATTCATTACCTCTTTCTTATTATCTCTTTTCATATACAAATTATTATATCATTTTTATTGCTTTTGTCTACATTTTTATGTGTAAAATGCATAAAAAATACATTCGTTTCATGTTAAATCACGTCAATTTGACATAACAATTGCAGTATTATCACTATCCACAACGAATGCTCCCATGTCAAAAGTCTCTGTGTACACCACAAGTGCTACAGCACAAGCGTCACCTCACGGCCTGTGTGCTCATACCTGCGAATTGTAACCCCCGCTGCCCTCAGCATCCTCTTTGAAGCTGTCACGCTGGCCGTGCCCTCGTATTTGTCACAGTCGTAGACTACTTCCCTGATGCCGGACTGTATGATTGCCTTAGCGCACTCATTGCACGGAAACAGGGTGACATATATGGTCGCTCCCTCAAGGCTACCCCCCCTGTAGTTTAAGATGGCATTGAGCTCGCTGTGTGTAGAATAGAAATACTTGTTATCCTCTCCCTCTCTGGCCCAGGTGAACTCATCATCTGAGCAGCCAAGAGGAAAGCCGTTATAGCCCATGGAGAGTATCTTGTGCTCCGGGTCCACTATGCACGCACCCACCTGGGTATTCGGATCCTTCGAGCGCATGCCTGAAAGCATCGCTATGCCCATAAAATACTCATCCCATGAGATATAATCCTTTCTCTTTTCCGAAGCTCCCATATATACACCTCCATTCAATATGGTCTATCACACATTTTATTACTTGGTTCCGAAAATTCTGTCTCCTGCATCTCCAAGTCCCGGCACAATATATTTGTGCTCATTGAGATGATCATCGAGCGCTCCTATATATACATCCACATCAGGATGTTCCTCTGTGAGTCTCTTTACTCCCTCAGGAGCTGCAATTATGCACATAAAGTGGATGTTTTTCACACCGCGCTTTTTGAGCATATCAAGTGCTGCCACTGCTGACCCCCCTGTTGCGAGCATCGGATCTACCACAAATACCTCTCTGTTGGCGCAGTCTGCCGGAAGCTTGCAATAGTACTCGATAGGCTCTGCTGTCTCCGGGTCACGATACATGCCGATGTGTCCAACCTTTGCGGCAGGGATGAGCTCAAGCATGCCCTCCACCATACCAAGTCCGGCTCTTAAGATAGGAACAACTGCAAGCTTTTTGCCCTTTAATTCCTTTACAGTGGCCTTACAGATAGGAGTCTCAATCTCCACATCTGTAAGCTCCAGATCTCTTGTTGCCTCGTAGCACTCAAGCATCGCAACCTCGCTGACAAGTGTTCTGAAATCCTTTGAACCTGTGTCGGTTCTTCTCATAATTCCAATCTTGTGCTGAATCAGCGGATGATCCATAACTACTACCTTACCCATAATATTTGTTCTCCTTTGTCTTATATTGTGTTATATTTGTTTGTCTTTTATGTATTTGCATTTAAGCGCTTTACCAGCTTCTTAAGCGTAGCTCTGAGACTTTCATAGCACAGTCCGTAGCTTTGAAGTGTGCCGCCATAAGGATCCAGTATCTCAAGCTCATCGCCCACATACTGTGAAAGCACAAAAACCTGCTCCGGGTCGATATCGGCAAAGCTTTCTATAATGCGCTCGCGCTGTGATGACTCCATGGTAAATACCATAGTACTCTCCGTGATATCCGATTCCTCAAGCTGCGTTGACACCATGCCCTCCGTGGAAATTCCATTGCTTATGAGCACTGCCTCTGCCTTCTGATTGACCGGCTCCGGAAACTGGACAACAAGTCCTCTCGCCTCAATCTCCATCGGTACCTTGAGTACAAAGTCGTTCATGATGCCCTTTGCCATCTGCTCCCTGCATGTGCCTGTCTGTGCGACAAAAATGATTTTGTCATACTTCACATGTGTGTCTATCACCTGATGACCTGCCGCCTTTAGCATACGGTTCATGATGGCCTGTCCTATACGCGGTGTGGAGAAGCTCTCCGAGAAAATCACATCCACATCGAGCTCATCACAATCCCTTAATATACGGTAAAGCTCATGGGCTATCGAATCCTCATCCGCCCTGCTTCCCATCGACAGGACAACATCTGCATCGTAAAACTGCTTTGTCTCCTCTGTCGCAATGACTGCTATCTTTTTGCCATCATCCCTGTGCGAAGCCACAAGCTCATTTATCTTTGCAATCACATGCTTTCTCGTACCGTCCACGATGACCATGTCAGCCTTTGGCGCATAGTGCTTGTACTTCATGCCGGGTGCCTTTGGCTTTCTCGTGTCATCTGCCGCTATGATTCCCGGATCTACGATAACCTCTTTGCCTAATACCTTTGAAAGCATCTGTGGTGTGATATAGCCCGGGCGCAGCACCATAGGTGTATCCTCTGTCAGGTCAATGATGGTGGACTCTATTCCTATGCCAACCGGTCCTCCGTCTATAATCATGCTATTTTGCCGCTTAGATCCTCAGCACATGTGCAGCCTCTGTAGGGCTCGGTCTGCCGGATGTGTTGGCGCTTGGCGCCGCGATAAGGCAGCCGCTTCTTCTTATGAGATCAAGCGCTATAGGATGATTCGGCATACGCACAGCTACCGTGTCCATGCCGCCTGTTGTGGCATAAGGCACTGCATCGCCCTTCTCCACTATCATGGTAAGAGGTCCCGGCCAGAAAGCATCCGAAAGCTTCCTTGCATCCTCCGGCACTGTCTTTGCGATGCGCTCCAAATCCGAAAAATCCGATATGTGTACGATAAGCGGATTGTCCGACGGACGCCCCTTTGCACTGTATATCTTCTTTGATGCCTCCGGATCTAAAGCATCACCGCCAAGCCCATACACTGTCTCTGTCGGAAACGCTACAAGCTCACCGGCTGCAATCAAATCACCTGCCTCCTGCATGAGCTTATGGTCTAAATTGTCCTGATCTATTTTTATAATTTTTGTTTCCATTTTATATCCTCACCGCACATACTACAGTAATATACCATGTGCAAACACCAGTTTTTCTAAATAATCATGTGTTTTTATTGTAACACTTCAGAGCCACCTCGAAAGCAGGAACATCTGCTGCTTACATGTAAACATGATGTATCAGCTTTTGTTCTCGGAGGTTCTGAATTGTTTTCTATTTATTATACAATAGTAACAATAGCATTTCAAGTTTTACTCAATATTTGGTAATTTTTATATAAGATTGTGTAAAAGTAAGTACAATTTTATTTGGCATTGCATTATTCTGTGTTTTGTACTACAATGCAGATAAGCCAATAACGGCGAATAATGATCATTATTTTATAAGGAGGATTTCATTATGGCATACGTAATTTCTGATTCATGCGTTAGCTGTGGTACATGTGCTGGTGAGTGCCCAGTAGGAGCTATCTCTGCTGGTGATTCACAGTACGTAATCGATGCAGATTCTTGTCTCGATTGTGGTACATGTGCTGGTGTTTGCCCAACTGGAGCAATCAGCCAGGGCTAATTTTTAGCATACTGTAAGAAATAAAGACGACCTGTTATGGGTCGTCTTTTTTTGTGTTGTAATCGTCTTTGTATTGTAATCATTTTTATGCTGTAAGCGTTTTTTGCAGTAATTATTTTTATAGTGTAAGCGTTGTCATGCATGCTCTATAGTCTCACCGGATTAAGCTCATGCGTATGCGTCTTGTCGCGCCCCTTCTTTCCCTTGGTGTCTGCAGCGCTTATTTTTGTATCTGCAGGCATGTCCGCGTTCCTTTTCCTTGAAAAAGTCCCTTTCTGCGCAGATTTCCGCGTATGGCAGCGTCCAGCTTTTTATATCTCTCCTCCTGCGCAATATCCTGTTCGCGCATCAGATAGTTCATTTCCTTTAATATCCGCTCCTGCACCTCAGTGGATATCTGCTGACTCAGCTCCTCATTATTCAGTGCTATGGCTCTCCCCACGATATTGCTCATCAGCTCGCGAAACTCATCCATACGCTCATCTGCCGTGCGGCTTCGATATGTATGATTGTATCCCGGCAGTTCATCGTGATATGCCGGATTATACCCTGACATCTCCTGTTTCACCGTCTGATTTGTGATATTCGTGTAATTTACAGGCTGCACGGATTTTTCCATAGCCGCAGGATTCGGTGGATTTAACGGCTCACCCGGTGCATCCGAATGAAGCATATCACGGATTGCGCGAAGCTGATACCCCTTCTCCTTAAGCTCCTTTATCCTCAAAAACTGTTTTATATTGTCTCTTGTATAGTATCTGTGACCAAGTTCATTTCTAGGCACATCAAGTCCCAGCTCATCCTCCCAGTAACGCAACACATGAGTCTCCACATCCACGGCAGCTGCCGCATCGGAAATCATGTAACGTACTTTCTCCAAATTGAAGTCCTCCTGTCTGAAATTATATTTTATTCGCTATACGCTTTTGGCACATCGAAAAGAACCAGCACTGCGAAAAAAGTTATATCGCTGTACTGGTTCAATTATAGCCTTGATAGAACTCTCATTCAATTGGTTTCGGTCGCAACTTTCGACATATAACTCTCTGTCTTAAGCTATCCAAACAGCTCCTTGAGAGCCTGTGCATTCTGTGCATCCGCAGATTTCCTGTTCTCCTGCTGTATCTGCGTATAAACCTCCTTGCGGTAAATCGGCACCTCCTTCGGTGCACTTACACCGAGCTTAATCTGGTCGCCTCTGATTTCCAGAATAGTAATCTCGATGTCATTATTAATCACCAGAGATTCACCCTTTTTTCTTGTAAGAGCCAGCATACTATTCACCCGCCCTTTCTTTTTTCCCTTTTATAATGTCATAAATCGGGAAGTGCACCTTGTAGTCATCCTCAACTATAAGCTGTGCTGCTTTGTTGCTGTCGGTATTGACAACAATAGGAGCCTTTAAATTGCAGGCAATCTTTGTGATGTCGCTAGGCACATTTACAGTGACGATCACATACATATTCTCCTCATTCAGATCTCCAAGAGGCGCAAGAAGCTCCTCGTTGACCGTCGGCTTGTAGTCCGGCATGATGATATCCGGTGTCATGACAGGAAATGCAATGTCTCCATCATCCATCGATTGAAGCCACATGATAGACTTCTTATCATTCTCCTTCTCCGAATTGTATATCAGAGTGTAGTTTTTCAGCTCCGAAAAGCCTATCATCCCTTTCTCCATTGTGATGATTTTGTCCTGTGGGATGTCAATTTCCCCAAATATTCTCGTTTTTGCCCTCATGGCTTCCTCCTTTTCGCCCGCTCCGCGAGCGTTATATAATCCGGTAGCTGTGTACCGTTTTTAAAATCCTTACAGATAATCAAGCAATGTCTGTGAGTTTGCCTTTGATGCCGCTGTCAGACTGGACTGATATGCATTGTACATAGCGTAAAAATCAATGATTATATCAGAAATATCCCTATCCTCATTTGTCGATTTAAGCTCCTCTATGGTCGTCTGCTGCTCCTCAACTCTGTTCTTGATGAGAGTGAGGCGGCTCTTTGTGCTTCCCGAATTGGTGAGTGCCAGATTTACCTTATTCAAATGATCATCAAAGCGTGTGATGTACTGGCTGTAGGTCTTTTGCAAATTGTTGTCGGCATAGTCAGCCTCCTGCTCTGCAGCCTCTAAATATGTCTTAAGCTTTGCCTGTGAATCCTTGTCAGAGTACTGCTGTTGCTGCATCATATTCTTTATCTGTGAGACCTTGTCGTGAGCATTGACAGCATTCTGAACTACATCAATCAACTCATCCACATCACGCTTGATGCCTGTATCCATGACGTCCTTCGCCTGTGTATTGACAGTGATATCGGTGCTGTTTGCCACTGTGTATTTGATTTCCTGACTTGAAAACTTAAAATCCACTACCTTTGATGGATCGGAGTATATGATATCTCCTGCTGCATCATGGGGTACATTGCCACCTGCATCGAGTGTCACAGCATTTGTAATATCCTTGCAGTTGTAATAATACTCAGGTCTAGCATCACTGCTGTCAAAGCCTGTCTTTACATATGTGACAGACAGCTTCTTTTCATTATTCTTAATTGAAGCAGCTACATTTTTACCAAAAACAAATTCACCGGTTTCCTGTATATATGCCGTATCATCAGCAGAGAGCTTTGATGGGTCAAAATCAGACACACTCTTGTATACAGTATAATCTGTGCCCTGTGTCAGCTCTTTTCCATCGATAGAAAGCTTCACATCATCTGTCGTATTACCGTAGCCCAGACGGATTCTCTGGAAGCTGTGCTCTGTGACATCTGTGGTACAGTCAGGTGTTGCCGCATTTATACTATTTGGAACAGTCACGCCATTTGTATAATACCGCTTCTCTGACAAATCAGCGGCAGAAAACTCCTGTGTTATCTGATATGTGCTCTTTGTGTCCTTCTGGAATGTGAGCTTTGATGATGTGCGGTAGCCCGTAAATACCGTTCTTCCTGCGTAGTCTGCATTGCCCTCTGTATACACCTGCTCTGACAGCGCTGTAAGCTGCTGTAATATAGTGTTTCTGACATCAGCTGTGAGCGTATCTGTAGAGCCGTTTACACACTGTGTACGGATATCTGTGAGGAGTGATTTCATGTTGCTAAGGGCTGTCTGTGTGACATCCATCCACGAAGAAGCATCCGGGATATTGTTGTCCTTGTACTGGTCAAGATGCGACAGGCTGGTCGACAAGCGAAGCGATCTGATTGCGATAACCGGATCCTCTGATGCCTTGGATATCTTCTTTTGAGTAGTCATCTGGGTATTGTATTTGTCCACCAAAACCTTTGTTGAATTGATATTTGTCTTGGTATTTCCCATTATCATATTGTTTGTGATTCTCATATTATGCCTCCCGCTTCTATGCCACGCCCGTATCGTTTATGAGCTTATCAAGCATCTGGTTCATAACCGATATGATTTTAGATGCCATATTGTATGAATACTGGAACTTCACGAGGTTTAATGCCTCCTCATCCTCATCCACACCTGATACCGATGTTCTTTGGTTTGCAATAGTCTGCTCCAGATTGCTATAGAGCTTGTTGTAGGTCTCTGCCTTTTCCGTATCCACTGACACATTGGAGATGATTGTCTCAAGGAATGATTCCGCTTTATCGCCTCTGTATACTGTTTTCTCCGACTGCAGCTTCTTTAACTCATCAACTATATCACATGAATCTGTCTTGACATAGTCTGTGGAAGTCGCAAAAAGCGATACATCGTTCATCACATCCTTGTTTACGGAGAAATTGGCCGCTGTCATCCTGTAATACGTGTTGGAGCTGCTGTTTATTGTGGCAGTCTGTCCATCAGGCAGCTTGCTGTAAGCCTCTGATTCCGAGAAATCATATACCTTGGCTGTGTTTGTGATTGCTTCAAAAAATGTAGGTGGTGTATCCCCATTCAGATTCTGTCCTTTGCTCTCTATCTGATTGAACATCTCTGAAAAATTTCTGACAAACTCGTTGAGCTGTGTCATATAGTAAGGGATTCCCCTCGCATTTATTGCAGAGCCCGCATTTAAAAGATATCCCTCTGCCACAGTCTTTTCAGGGTCTGCTATGGCCTTGTCCTTGCTCAGATTAAATGTTACAGACTTGATATTGCCCTGCGCATCCACCTGTGCCTCCCAGCTGTCATAGCTGTAGCTGATATTATTTACAGTGATTTTGCCGTCCTTGTCCGGCAGATTGAGTGATTTTATATTGTCTATTGATATATTCTCCACTGTGAGCGAATACGAATCAGCCTTTGTGACCTTACCCTTGAAATTCTCCAGATTATCACCGTCTCTCACCTCAAAGAGAGCTTTCAGGCTTCCCCCTGCGGTTCCAGCTGTCGCGGAAAACTCCATCTTAGTATCTTCCCAGTATATCTTGTACATATCATCGTTGTCTGTCTGATTGTTTTCGTCTTTGACGACTCACAGATGAGCTTTCGGTAATCCTTGCCCTCCACAACCTTCTCTCCATTTATATAGAGCGAGAAATTTGTGCCGCCCAGGTTGTCTCCATTGGTGTTTTGCACCTCTGTCTCGTTGTAAGATACATTAACAATCTTGGACAGGCTGTCGATGAGATTCGCCCTCTCATCCCTAAGTGAGCCGGCCTCGACACCGGTTCCTGTCTCTATCTGGTTAATCTCCTTATTTAACAGTGAAATTTTCTCACTGATTGAATTGATTTTGTCTACGTTGTTTCTGATTTCTTCGTTGCAGTCATCCTGCAGCTTTGAGAGATTGTCACTCATCTGGTTGAAATATGTACAAAGACTCTGTGCACTGCTGATAAACTGATTTCTCACTGTCTTGTCGGACGGCTTGCTGCGCAGTGTATCAAGGTCTGAAAACATCTGTGAAAAAACACTTGAAAATCCCTTTACCGATGAACCGTTATCCTTAAAATAGTTCTGAATCTGGTTCATGTAATAAAGCTTCTGCTCATAGCGTCCATAGCATGAATTATTTTCCCAGTATTTATTGTCATAGTACAGGTCGCGCTGCTGCTTGATTGAGGTGACTGTAACACCTGTGCCGACGCTGCCGTAGCGGGCTGTGACATTTATGGCATCCTTTGCCTGCAGGGTAGCCTCCTGCCTGGTGTATCCGGTCGTCTTGACATTGGCTATGTTGTTGGCTGTTGTATTGGTCGCTACCTGAAATGAGCTCAGAGCGCTTGACCCTATATGTAATCCAAAAATGTTGAAGCCATATCGACTCCTCCTGTTCATACTCTCTTGTCGTATCCTAAAACTATATGAGCTGTACTATGAGCTCAGTCATCTGACTGATTACTGTGATAAAACGGCTTGATGCATTGTAGGCCGACTGATACTTGATCATATTCGTCAGCTCCTCGTCGCTCGACACACCCATTATCTGGTTTCTCTGGTTGTCTATGGCCGCTGCTGTCGATGTCATAGTATCTGATGATGCCTTATATATACTGCCGTTCGTTCCGAGATGCGAGATTATCTTGTCATAGTATCCCTCAAAATTGCACTTTGATGTATCCTTTGGGTTGATGTATAGATTCTCTGCTGACCATGCCTTTGTAATCTGGTCTGCAAGACCATAATTTGCGGCTCCGTCCTGCTTGTATGACGCATCAGTGTCACCTGTGCCGCAAGCTTTGGATTTACTGAAACATTTCCAAGCTTGTACCATGATGAGTTGTTAGCCTTTGTCTCATCATTGTATACATAAAACTGTTTGCCATCTATTTCCATCTGCGTGTAACGGTCATATCCTTCTCTTGCAAAGAGCTCATGCGGTGGCAGGCTGCCATCAGCTCCTACCGAGCAGTTTGCTGTATCCAAAACCGTGTATGTGGTACCGTCTGCCGCTGTGTATGTGGTATTCGGACAAAATATATCGTTCATGGCCATCATGATGTTTCGCGCCAGATATGATATCTCGGCCTGTGTCTCCATGACCACATTGTCCTCCACCTTACTGTAATTCTCCTCGCTCATGAAATCGTATGTGCCATACTCCGAGCCTCTTGATACAAGGAGCGCTTTCAGGCTTCCTATATCATTGTTCAGGCTGGTTGCTATGTTGGTGGTCTGCGTGCAGCCGACTCTTTCAGCCAGCGCTGACGGCAGTGCAACATCACTAAACACCGGCATATAGCTCTCCTGTGTAGTAATATGAGGCCAGTAAGGTGTATAAAAGCCTGTACCCTTTTCCTCGGTGAGGCCTATATGGTTGCACTTGTTATCCTGTACAAACTGCTGTCCCTCGAGCTTGATACGCACGTAGCCTGTGGAATCCTCCTCAGCCTCTATCTTAGCGTAACCTGCGAGCTCATCAATCAGACTGTCCCTGGCATCGCGCGCTGTCATGGCAGTCTCTACACCGCCTGACTCTGTCTTTTGAATCTCAAGGTTGAGCGCATAAATCTTGTCGCCGATTTCGTTGATTCTGTCAACCTGGTCTTTAATTTGTAAGTTGATATTTGACTGGTATTTCTGAAGATCAGAATAAACCGTATTGCATCTGGTCAGAAAAAGCTCGCTCTTTTGGATGATAAGGTTCTGATTCGTCGAATTCGTCGGATCCTTGCCATACTCCTGAAAAGCCTGCCATAGCTCTGATATACTCTCCTTAAACTCAGCACCGTTCATCTCCTGCATGATATCCTCCACATATGATGTGGTGCTGTAAAGTGTCGAGTAAAAGCCTTTTCGACCATTCTCCTGCCTATACGATTTATCTAAGAATATATCCCTGACATGTGCCACATCCGATACGGAAACACCCAGTCCGCTCTGCTGGATGTTGGTGCCCGCTGTAGGGTTATTTCTGGTGATATAATGTTTATCTGAAAATCTTACCTGTTGGCGCACATAGCCTGTCGTATTGACATTGGCCATGTTGTTTGCTGTTGTATTAAGAGCATTCTGCGAGTTTTTAAGTCCGGAACTGCCTACGTAAAAACTTCCGAATCCATTTGCCATGTCCCTGTCCTCCCGGTTAATGATTATTGCTTTGCATCAAAACCGCTGCTGCCTAAGATATCGCCTGTGTTATATGCATTTCTGTCATAATTGGCGGTCTCCGGCGCTGTTTCATGCTCTTGAACAGGGTGAGGTCAAACTCTGTAAGCTCTATTGCCTGAGCAAGTAATTGTGAGTTTAAATCGTTGATTTCTTTCATCTGTGCAGCTGCTTCAATCAGACTGTCGCGCGCTGCCGTAAGCTTCGCCTGAATATCCGGCTGTGTGCCGAGATATCCAATCAGCCTTGTGACTGTCATCTTCTCATCTGATTTGCCCAGTACATTGGCAATATCTGTGAGAAGTGAAACCTGCTTATTGCTCATAATAAGAAGCTCATCGCCTGCCTGCTGATCCAAATCAGTTATTGCTTCAAGCGCAGGGATATCGGCATCTATGATTATCTGACGTTTCTTCTCCCCATTTGCAGCGAGTGTTCTGTATACTTTTTCTTCCTCTGTGAGCACATTTATAAGCTCTTCCACTAAACTAGCCACTATAAAATCCTCTTTTACCTTTGATATATGATATGATTATCATATTACAGAGAGTTGTACCTCTCTAACAGCTTGCTGGCGAAATCATCTCCACTGACCTCATACTGTCCGGAGTCTACCATGTTCTTAAGCAAAGCGACTTTATCTTCCTGATGTCCGAAGCCTCTGATACTGCTTTTTCGCAATCTGGTAATCTCTACCGGCCTGCGAAATTGATACCTGATCAGACATCCTCGACGCGCTTTGTGTCTTTGCTGTCTTTGTTGTTCTTGATACGCCATACAACTGGGCTATCTGATTATATGCATCTATACGCATAACAGGATCTCCTTTCTATTTATATTTCATCCTTGAAATATGTTAATTTTGCTTCCTGACATATTTATCGGATGTTTTTTTTATTTCTTTATAGACCGTGGAAAATTTTTGGTTACCGTTCGCATCCGCCTGTGAGAATCGTTGTGATGTGAGTGGATTTAATCCCCTCTGTCACTGTCTGCAAAAGTATGCGGTATGTATCCTCCACAAGCTCACAGTCCGACGGTTCAATCCCAAGCTCTGCTGCTTTTTTAAGAATGAACCTGACCTTGTCATCATCATGCTCCACCGCATAGATGTCATCAAACATACCCGCATAGTATCTGTCTAAAAATCTGCGCTTTGCAGCTGTCTCGATTTTTGTGCCTGATGTGGTAAGCACATACAGCTTCGTGCCTTTTTCCTTTGCCTTCATGGCATACTCCTTTACCTGCATCACAGGACGGCACCACTCATATGTATCCTCACCATGCTTACTGCAGTAGTCTGCCCACTGCACATCTGACATTCCTATCTGAAATTTTCCGTTTACCTTGTAGCACGGACTGCTTAAAGTGCCGTCTACGTCTATGAACATTGCCTGCATAGTGTCTGCTCCTATATAGTTAGTTTATGCAGCTATAATAACATGATTAAAGGGTCAAAAGGTATTTTGCCCCTCATTTATGATTAATCAGTGGAAATTTCCTTAATCCTACCTGCTCATATCATAATAGCGCGCATATATTCCATCCAATGCCAAAAGTTCCTCGTGTGTGCCTCTCTCAGCAATGCCACAGTCAGCTACCACGAGAATTTCGTCCGCATTTCTGATTGTCGAAAGTCTGTGGGCGATTGTGATAGTCGTTCTGTCCTTTGCCAGCTCCTCAAGACTTTTCTGGATAAAGCGCTCGCTCTCATTGTCAAGGGCACTGGTTGCCTCATCAAGTATTAGCACAGGCGGATTTTTAAGGAACACCCTCGCAATGGAAATCCTCTGCTTCTGCCCTCCTGACAATCGGGTGCCTCTCTCACCGACAAACGTATCGTACTTATCCGGCAGCTCCATGATAAAATCGTGTATATTCGCCTTTTGGGCCGCATCTACAATCTCATCCATCGTCGCATCCGGCTTTCCATAGGCTATGTTGTCCTTTATGCTTCCGCCAAACAGATAAACATCCTGCGAAACCAGTCCAATCTGCGAGCGAAGGCTCTCAAGCGTGAGCTTTCTCACATCATTTCCATCTATTGTGACCCTGCCCTCCGTCACGTCATAAAACCGCGGAAGCAGTGAGCATATTGTCGTCTTTCCGCTTCCTGACGGTCCAACAAGCGCAATTGATTTTCCTGCCGGTATCTCAAAGGATACATGCGAAAGCACCGGTGTATCATCATCGCTATAGTGGAACGAAACATCCTCGTAACAGACATTTCCCTTTACATTTTTAAGCGGTTTTGCATCAGCAGCATCAACTATCTCCGGCTCAGTTTCCACCACCTCTAAGAATCTTCTAAAGCCCGAAAGCCCTTTCTGCATCATCTCAGTCAGCTCTACAAGTATCTGGATAGGACTGATAAAGATGCCTATATACAGTGCATACATAGCAAGGTCGGATGCCTCCATCCTTCCATGCGCTATCAAAAAACCACCAAATACCAGCGTGACAAGATACATCATCCCCTGGAAAAATGCATTTCCGCTCATAAAGCTACCCATACATCTGTAATTTGCATCCTTTGAAATCAGGAAATTTTCATTACTTCTGTTAAATTTTTCCTGCTCGATACGCTCATTGGCAAATGACTGCACCACCCTTATGCCCGCCAGAGTATCCTGAAGACTCGAATTAATATCACCGATTTTTCGCCTGTTATCCATAAAGGTTTCCTGCATTTTCTTATTCTGGCCATATGAAAATACAAGCATAAGCACCACAAGAATAAGCATAGGAACCGCAAGCATACGGTTTATCATAAACAGAAAAATGAACGAACCGATTATCTTTATAAGCGATATAAAAAGATTCTCCGGTCCGTGATGTGCAAGCTCCGATATATCAAACAAATCGGATACGAGCTTGCTCATCATCTGTCCTGAATTATTCTGATCATAATACGAAAAAGAAAGCTTTTCATATTGGTCGAAAAGCTCCTTTCTCATGTCGCGCTCCATCCTCGCTCCCATCATGTGCCCCGCATATGTCACATAATACCTGCACGCAGTCTGTATGATATATGCCACCAAAAGGCCTATTGTAATAGGAATCAGCGCAGAAATAATTTTTCCCGGTGCTCCTGCAAAAAGGGTTTTGGTCAGCGTGCGAAGCAGCTGCGGAAACGCCAGATCTATGGCACTGATTATTGTTGCGCAAAGCAGATCTATGAAAAAGACTGCTTTGTAGGGTTTGTAGTATTTGATGAATTTCTTTAATGTTTGCATGGTGTTCTCCTGGGATGTTCTTTTTAAAACAATTTGTTTCTCAACGTACATCATTATATATAGGTAAACCTATATATGCAATAGTATAACCAATGAAAATCTCACCGAATATTAGTATAATCCAAAAAGAAGCACATGCAGCTTGCCACCCTATCACCATCATTGCGATACAAATGAGGCTGATCGGTCTCAAACTTATACACCTGTCCCCTATGGATTTCCTGTACATGGTCGTGACACTCGACCGTCAGCACACCGTCTGTGACTGTAAGATACTCGCGTGTTTTCTCGCCGTGCCCACCGCTTGTATACACGCCGCCCGGCTCCACGTCGATACGGTATACCTCGACCTCCCTTGAGTCCTCGTATGGGAAGCATGTCCATACCCTGTACTGTCCCAAAAGCTCCTTTGTCGGGACCAGATCATCCGGAGATATGAGCGCATAGTCCACTCTCGGCGGATCTATAAGTCTTTGAAACTCAATTCGCAGACCGCTAGTGATTTTACCAAGCACTCCGATAGATGGATTCGCTGTGCCCTTTTCTATCTGAGCAAGCATGCTTTTACTCACACCGGTCTGCTCCGCTACCTGATCTAAGCTCATACCCTTTGACTGGCGTATTCTTTTTAAATTTTCAGATACATTGTGTGACAGATAATCCATACTCATATCTCCGTTTTTGCATTTAATTTTCTAACTATACTGTTTATAATCATATAAGGTAACTATTCGGAATAGTTACCTTACATGTTGTATTTTATAAGTTTTACAGTGCCCTGCGATACAGCATCTCGATATCGCACTGGCGTGAAGCCCTTGGATTGACAGCAATGTTGCCGCTCTTCATGGCATCGACAGCCATCGGCTCTATCTTGCTTTCTATCTCTTCCTTTGTGACTGTTCCGTTTTTGCTGGCATTGTTGATCGCGATGGTCAGATTCTCAGGGATTCCGATGTCTGCGCAAAGCTCCCTGATTGCATCTACAAGCATCATCAGCTCAAATTCGTCCGCATATGCAGGAATCGGGCTTATATCATTGTAGATGGTCTGATACTTTCCATGATCTGCAAGTGCATTGTACTCTGCGATTACAGGAAGCAGCACTGCGTTTGCCACTCCGTGAGGCACATCGAAAAATGCGCTGACCGGATGGCTCATTGCATGCACATTTCCGAGCCTTGCAAATGAGAATGCTATTCCTGCAAAAAGTGAGCCTGTCATCATAGCTTCTGCAGCCTCGATATCGTTTCTGTTTGCTACAAATCTGCGGATATTTTTTCCGATAAGTGCCATCGCTTTTTCTGCCAGTGCATCAGAAAATGGCGAAGCTGCTGTGGATACATACGCCTCCTCGGCATGGATAAATGCATCAATTCCGCATGCTGCCGCTACGCTTGCCGGTGCTGTTGTGATGAGTCTGCATCTAGTATTGCATATTTTGGCAATATCTCGTAGCTGAATACTGTGAGCTTATAGTTTCTGCTATGATCTGTGATTACAGAGAATGCTGTCACCTCTGAGCCGGTTCCTGCGGTGGTTGGTATCGCAATGAGCGGTACGATTGGTCCCGGCACCTTGTGTGCTCCCTCATAGTCTGTGACGCTTCCGCCATATTTGGCAACCACACCCACTGCTTTTGCCACATCCATCGGTGAGCCACCTCCGAATGCCACGATAAAGTCTGCGCCCGACTCCAGGTATTTTGCTGTGGCTTTCTCCACTGTTGTGACAGATGGATTTGCCTCTATATCTGTAAAAGTGTCTGCTTTTATGTCAACTGATGCCAGATAATCTGCTGCCTTTTTTACAAGTCCCATCTTCTCAAGATGAGGTCCTGAAATGATGAGTGCATGCTTACCTCCAAGTTTTTTGGCTATTTCCGGCAGCTTTGAAAGACTGCCCTTTCCCACTGTGATGTCCTGTGGCACCGAAAAATTAAATGTTTCCATATATAATCTGTCCTTTCTGAATTTTTGTATCTCATTTCATGTATATAATTTTACGTCTTAAGGTATTTTCGCCTAAATGTACTAGCTTGCTTTCTTGGCAAGTACCCTGTCTATTGCAGCATCGATAACCTTATCCAGTTCAACCTCATCTGCCTCCGGCATAAGTGTTGCAGCATCCTCATCTGAGATGAGCTCAACAAGTGTACCAAATGACTCCTTGTATTTCTTTTTACAGAAGACGAAGAATACCACGCCGAGCGCACACCATGCAAGCACGATGCCCCACTCATGAGCGATAAGTGTTCCGCCGCTTCCCGGTATACAGTACATGGCAACCATGAAGCCTGACATGATAACTGCCATTGTTCCAAAGAACTTGTATGCAGGAACCTTGTATGGTCTTGGCATATCAGGCTCTTTCTTACGTAAAATTATAAATGAAAGAGCAACCATGCAGTATGCCACGCAGCATCCAAAGTTGCCGGCATCACTGATCCATACGAGCATCTTTCTACCTGCAAAAGGTGCAAGCATTGTGAGAGATCCGATGAGAATCAGTGCATTGATTGGTGTCTTGTGCTTTGGATGAAGCTTTGCAAAAAACTTTGGAATCATATATGACTCTGCCATTGAGTACATGGCACGCGAGCCACCGAGCAAAAATGAGTTCCATGAGGTTACGATACCGCACATTCCGCCGACTATTATAACCTTTGCCATTATCTTTGTGTTGAATGCGGCAGCCATTGCATCTGCTGTGACAAGTCCTGTTGCCTGCTCTGAATCAATAATTGCCTGTGGGCCCATGACAAGACCTACCGCAACAATGACAAGTGCATAGAACACAACTGCCAGAACTACTGATAAGATAAGTATTGAGCCGATTTTCTTTGCCGGAACATTGATCTCCTCAGCCGCCTGAGGTATTACGTCAAATCCGATAAAGTAAAATGGTGACAGAGCTGCCACTCCGATAATTGCCTTTACGTTCAGACCTGCAGAGCTGCCTGCAAACATCTGTCCATCCAGGTTATCAACTGTTCCATTGATTACCGATGCAATTATCAACAAAATTCCGGCGCCACCAATAATACATGTGAGCACAGTCTGCAAAATCGCTGCTGTCTTTGCGCCGATAATGTTTATCATCATAATTAAAAATGCCACAACTATCGCCACAATAAGCCAAGAAGCATAAATATCAAAGCCTGCTACCGTATACAGATAGCCCTTCAAAAAGCCCGGCCACAGATATGTGATGATTGTTGGGAAAGCGCACGCCTCAAAGCATGCCACACTGACATATCCAAGTATAATCATCCACGTACATATGAATGAACCTGTCGAACCCATTGCCTTGTAGCTGAATACATGCTCGCCACCGCACTGAGGCATGGCTGCTGTCAGCTCCGCGTAGGTCATTCCCACGAAAAATATCATGATACCGCCGATTACGAAGCCGATTGCGGCACCGAGCACTCCGCCCTTTTCAATCCAGCCTCCGGTTGAGACAACCCAGCCCCAGCCAATCATGGCTCCAAATGCAATTACAAGTACGTCCCAGGCATTCAGGACTTTGTTAAATTCTGATTTTTTCTGTTCCATTACTTGTCACCTCCAGCTTCTGCCTTACTTTCATTCTCTACCACTTTTCTTGCCAGAGACTCAATAAGCTCCGCTGTGCCATCCACTCCTAACAGGCTGCTGTCTATAAGCATATCCCTGTTGTGTCTGTCGCCTCGGTTGCTTCCTGTCAGCGCCATATGACGCTTATGATAACGTTTATCCTTTTCAGTGATAAAAAGCTTTGCATCATCCTCCGACAAATTGTGGCTCTTCATTACGTTTTCAATCCTCACTTCATCCGGTGAATATATGAAAATACGTAAAATCGGTTTATGTTCCTTTAGTATATAGTCTGCTGAACGACCGATAATCACGCATGACTCACGGTCTGATAATTTTCTGATTATGGTTTTCTGGACGTGAATTGCACGCTCTGTGAGGTCTGCATATTTGGAGAAAGAGCCTCTGACATCACCCTCTGCACCTTTTCCGGCGATGGTGATACCTTCCTCAACCTTTTCCATGATATCCTTCGGAATACCGACCTCTTTTATGATTTCATCTACAGTATCCCTGTCATAAAATTTGATTCCCAGGTCTTTAGCAACCTTTTTGCCAATCTGGTTTCCTTTAGCGCCATATTCGCATCCTATTGTAATAACAAGATGTGCCATTTCGTTCCCCTCGCTTTTCTTATATACATATTTATCATATGTTGATATTGTTCAAAAAAGGGCGCACGAAGCTAATCGTGACGCCCTTGTCCTTTATAATTCAAGCCTTCTATGAAAGTGACTCAACAGTCTCCTTTATAATATCAAATGCCTTGTCGCACTCTTCCTCGCTTACGATAAGTGGTGGAACCATACGGATAATATGGCTTCCGATTGCTGTGATAAGCATATGACGGTCGAAGCAGCCATGCTTTACATCTACACCTGAGATTGTATCGTCAAACTCAACACCAACTAAGAGTCCCTGATGTCTTACCTCTTTTACGTGTGGAAGCTTCTCAAGCTTAGCTGTGAAATAATCACCAACCTTCTTTGCATTTCCGGCAAGATCTCTGTCAAGCAGCTCGTTTACTTCTGCAAGTGCTGCTGCACAGCATACAGGATGTCCACCAAAGGTTGTACCATGTGAACCGGCTGAGAACGCTTTTGAAACCTCCTCTGTAGCACAGATAGCGCCGATTGGCATTCCACCGCCAAGGCCCTTTGCCATAGAAACAATATCAGGTTTGATGCCGTAGTTCATGTAGCTCATTACAGCTCCGGTTCTGCACCATCCTGTCTGAACCTCATCGATAAGGAGGAGCATGCCCTTCTCATCACAGAACTCGCGAAGTCCCTTCATGAATTCAGGTGTTGCAGGATGAACACCGCCCTCGCCCTGTACAGGCTCAATCATGATAGCGATTGTGTTCTCTGTGCAAGCATCCTTGAAAGCCTTTAAGTCATTGTAAGGAGCATATGAGAATCCGTATGTCATAGGACCAAAGCCCACCTGGCATCCGTTTCCAGGCTGTCCTGTTGCTGACATAGCACCGAAGGTTCTGCCGTGGAAGCCATCCTTAGCAGTTACGATGTGATATCTGTTTGGACCATATTTCTCTATACCATATTTACGAGCCATCTTAATCATAGCCTCATTTGCCTCAGTTCCTGAGTTCTGGTAGAAAATCTTGTCCATTCCTATAGTCTTGCAGACCTTCTCAGCAAGCAGCGCCTGTGGAATGGTGTATGGATAGTTGAATGTATGCATGATGTCATCCACCTGATCCTTGACTGCTGCAACAACCTTAGGGTTTCTGCTGCCGGCATTGTTTACGGCGATTCCTGCGTAAAAGTCAAGGTATGGTGTGCCATTCTCATCATATAGATACATGCCCTCAGCAGTCTCAGCGATGAAATCGAAACGCTCATATGTCTCAATCATATACTTCTTTACTTTGTCTTTGATGTCCTGTGCTGTTAATCCTGTGTCTTTTAATTTCATAATATATTGCCTCCTAATTTAAATATCCTTGTGATTTTGATAAATAAAAAAGAGCAAAGTGCTTCACCGGTTAGCGTCTTTGCTCTTAAATATTCATAATTAATATGTAGTTGTTTGTTCGTTTTCTTTTGTGTATTATTTTGAACAAGTAAACAATATCACGTTCAATATATTGTGTCAACAATTTTCATTAAAAACGCGAAATACCTCACAATTGTCAGTTTAAAGACACTTATGCTTAAAATTATAAATAAAAGCTGTCATTTAACACTTAAAATATTATTTTATTGTAATATTTTGTGCATTATATTGTCTGTGCATTATTCTGTTGCTATGTTCCTTTTCATCATTTATATACATTATAAAGAACATGATACACATACCACATTATACGTATTTCTTTCCATTAAATAAAAATCCGGGTACTCTCATTTGAGTACCCGGTACATTCACCTGTTGCTATGCATTCTTTATAAGCTCCGGTTTACGGAAGGTACGGAACAGTCCAATCTGCTCCAGTGCCTTTGCAATGCCGAAAAAGACAATTGAATCTATCGGCCACATAATAAGGTTCTTAAGTGCACGCATTGGAAGGATTGCCATAAATGCCTGTCCATACAGTACCTGCAGACACAGGGTATTGAGAATGACATTGCAGATGAGCATTACTACAAACTTTGCAGCAAGCACTCTCCATATGGTAAGCTTTTTCTTGTAAAAGAAGCAGCCATATAAAACACCTGCAAGCATTACAACAAGTGTAAGCTGTGGACAAAATGGTCCTGTAGGCTTCATCAGATACTTGATGATGTCAAGCGCTCCGTGGAAAACAGCTCCGGCAACCGGTCCAAACAGGTAATCAACGATACCATTTGGAATACCGGAAAAACCGATACGGATAAACTGTCCATATTCGATGGAGAAATATCCAAGGATAACGGCAACTGCAGCAAGCATTGCCATAGTTGTGATGGTTCTGACCGATTTAAGCTCTCGGGCAGAATCGGTGAACAAAGTAACGAATTTTTTCATTAAAAAATTACCTCCTTTGCAGACCTCACCGAACTACAACAGGAGATAATTAATATCTTCGGATGCAGCGGGATGCGACTCATGTACCGCAAGATTTTCTTTTCGTCCGGGTGACAACTCCCTGTTCATCCGGCACTTAACGCACATGTGTCTACTCTGCTAAAATTTATTTATTTGTAACGTATTAAAGTATATCACACTCTAATATCAAATCAAGTCTTTTTTATTCAATACAATAATTAAAGGGCCAAAACACCTTTTGACCCTCATATCTTATCATATCCTATTATTTTATTTACTCTATCTTGGATCTGGACGATGCTTCATGTCACGGATAGGAATATTGGCAACAAGTGCCGGAACCATTCCGTTGTTAGAATCAGACTCTGTCTCTGTGATTTTCACATCAAGAGCTTCCGCATCAATATCCATATAGCGGGAAATAACCTCAATGATATCCCTTTTCATCATCTCCATCATCTCCGATGAGCAGTTTGCACGGTCAGAAACCAGCACCAGCTTCAGGCGATCCTTTGCAACATTACCAGAAGATTTCTTTTTAAATAAATCCATTATACCCATGGTACGTATCCCCCTTTAATTTTTCTTAAACATATCCTTTAGCTTTTCAAAGACACCATGCTTCTGGTTTAAATCAAGGAAAGGAACCTCCTCGCCCATGATACGGCGGCAGATATTCATATATGCCTTTCCTGCAAGGCTGTCTGAGCCAACTAACGGCTCACCACGGTTTGTAGAAATAACAATCTGCTCATCATCCGGTACTGCACCGATTAAGTTGACTGCAAGAATCTCTGTTACATCATCCACATTCATCATATCACCGCGCTTAACCATATCGACACGAAGACGGTTGACAATCAGATCAATGCGCTTCATCTCATTTGCCTCGAGAAGGCCAACGATACGGTCAGCGTCACGGATTGCTGATACCTCAGGTGTAGTGACAACGAGTGCACGGTCAGCTCCTGCAACGGCATTCTTGAAGCCCTGCTCGATACCTGCCGGGCAGTCAAGCAGAATATAGTCAAACTCCTCACGAAGCTCATTGATAAGCTCAACCATCTGATCCGGTGTAACAGCATCCTTGTCCCTTGTCTGGGCTGATGGAAGCAGACACAGATCCGGATATTTCTTATCCTTGATAAGGGCCTGACGGATACGGCATTTACCCTCAACGACGTCTACGAGATTGTATACAATACGATTCTCAAGTCCCATAACAACATCCAGGTTACGCAGTCCGATGTCAGTATCAATCATAACAACCTTTTTATTTAACTGTGCAAGACCTGTACCAATATTTGCTGTGGTTGTGGTCTTGCCCACACCACCCTTTCCTGATGTGATAACGATTACTTCGCTCATGAACTTTCTTCCTCCTACGTTCCTAAATGCTGTTTAAAATATTTTTAGTAATTGGTTCGATGTAAATATATCCATCCTTTGCGATGCTATCTGCGCCTGCTCCTGTGCCGGCTTTTCCTTGCGCCTTACCCTGTGCTTTGGCTGAGGCTCGTCCGGACTCTTCGCAATCAAATCACCAATCTGAATCTGAATCGGCTGCATGTCAAGTGCAAATACAAAGCAGCTCCTGTCACCTGTACATCCGGCGTGGACATTGCCCTTTAATGCTCCAAGAATAACGATATTGCCCTGTGCTATAATCTTGGCTCCCGGATTGACATCACCTATGATGGTAACTGAAGACTCACTGGTAATCACCTGACCAGACCTGAGCGTACCACGGTAAAACTGCTCCGGAACACTGACTGTTGCAACATTCTCGCACTGCTTCTGCACTGCCTCATTAAATGCCTCAACCTGCTCCTTCATAATGGCTTCCTGCTCGGTACCACTCTCCACAATGCACAAAATCTCAATTGTGGTATTTTCCTCAATAGCTGCAATTATCTGCTGCTGCTCTTCATCTGAAAGATGCCTTCCCTCAAATGAAATAGCAAGCTTTGCGTTTTTAAAAAAATTGGCGGATGCCTTAAACTTCTCCACAACTGCCTTTATCAAATCAGCAAATGGCATATCCGCATCTAAAATTAAATTGATTCCATATTTATTACTCTTTATCGTAACCGACTGTGACATGAGTACCTCCAATATCATTTAATATGAAATTCATTACTCCTAATTATACATTTTTATGTGGCTTCACGCAACCTTTTTCTGTAGGCTATGTACTAATTAAATCGACCATAGAAAGATTAACCGCTAATGCAAAAAACTTCTCTTATATGATACCTTATTTAATCATATAAGAGAAGTCGTACCCTTTTTGCAATTCTTTTATTTTTCTATGATACGATTGTATTATTTTTCATATAAAAACTCTTCCGGCAATGTAACATTAAAATCTTTCGCCAGATGTCTGAAGTTATCCGGTGTGATTGTCTGCAGCTTATCCGGTCTCATGGATAACATCTTGACAAGAATCTCTGCCGACTTCTCTGCTGTATGCATAAGTCCGAATGTCAGATCAAAATCTTTTCCGGCTGCAAACATTCCATGATGCGCCCAGATGGCAAGATCATATTTCTTCATAAGTTCACTTGTTGCCACTGCAATTTCTCTTCCGCCCGGTACCATCCACGGAACTACACCGATTCCAGTCGGGAATACTACAGGACACTCGGTTGCCATTTCCCACAGTTCTCTTGTAAAGACCTTATCTTCAAGCGGAAGAACAAATGTGAGCGCAATAATGTTTGTTGTATGTGCATGATACACTACTCTGTAATCCGGATCCTGCTGTTTCTTGACTTCAAGATTCATAAGGTGGCTAGGCAACTCGCTTGTCGGTCTTCCACCATTCACAAGTCCCCATACAATACGGTAATTCTCACCTTTTTCATCAAGCTCTATCATACAGATTGAATCCTCCGGCTTGATTATTACATTTCGGAAATATTTTCCACTTCCTGTCACAAGGAAATATTCTCCGGCAAGCTCCGGTACGGTTGTTCCGATTGGCTGCCACTCTTTTGGATCAAAGTTCTCTTTGACAGACTCTACTTCCTCAGACTTCACACGATAGGAGAGATTACCGCCATTTCTTTCATGCCATCCCTGCTCCCATCCGTCATTTGCCATACGTATAAATCCTTTTACAAATTCTGCATCTAAAAATCTCATGATATTTTCCTCATTTTTCTACTATATTTAAACTACTATTTTGTATTTGATTAGCTGCTGTAAAGCCATACTATAATGTGACTTTTATAGATATGACTATATTTTATCTGCATATAATGTCAACCGGCACATCCAGTATCTTTGCTACCTTAAGTATGGTATCAATGTGTCGTCCCACTGCTGCTGCCATGTGATGTGTCGGTCCTGCCTCACTCCACCGGTTGCAGAATTCTCTTGCTCCGATTGAGAAGCGAGTTCTCATATTGGTATCTCCAAATGTGAATATCGGACCTTCCTCGTTTACACCTTCTGCTGCAACAAATTTAAATTTCCCGTTCATGTCCTGAGTGATTCCAAGATAGGTTACATCTGCAGCCGGTGGATAGAACTGTGTCAGATATCCACCTCCTGTTTTTCCGTGAAATACATCGACGATCTTCATGGTTGGCTTTTTTGCCTGTGAAATTGCCGCATCACCTGAACCGGAGTGTCCTATGATACAGATATCCTCATTAAAGTCGATGGAGTACATCTCTGAAAGCTGACCGGTACCGGCAATTGTTTTTAAAATACTCATAGCCATAGCAACCTTGATATCTCCTTCAACTGCACAGGCTGTTCCCTGCTTTATAAGCATGGAAAATGCCGGTATCAGCATACTGTCAAGCTTTCCTGCGATTCCCTGGGCATAACCATCATAATGGGATGCCACCATTCCAAGATCTTCCTCTTTTACCCATTCTTCAAATGCCACAACGTATTTTGCCATATCCCATACCGTCTCAACGGTAGCTGCTTTTCCGTCTTTGTCCGGTGCTATATCAAATGTCTCAAGAATATCTTCCGCCTTTGTCCGGATTGCATTCTCGTCTGTGATATGATCTGCGATTGCCCACATTTTTTCCCAGTCAAACTGTTTTGTATAAAGTCCCATGCGGTTATACAGATTGGTTTCATCAATATACAGATCCATCATTCCCGGATACGGTCTTCCGATCTGTGCGATATTGGTATAACGGAATCTTCTTCTGACCTGTGCTGCCTTACACCACTGTTCTATCTCCGCTGCCACATAGTCATCTCCACCTTCCACAACACCGGTGATTACTGCATGTCTCTTTCCTGCTCTTTCAAGATCTGCAACCATCTCTCCGACTGCTCCACATGCATACAGCTCGCCAAGCCATGTTGGTGTATCTGTATTGGCATAATCCGGTGTCTTACGTTTTTGAACATTCACAAGAACAACCGGTACATTTAAGTCTCTGACCGCCGGAAGCATATTGTAGCTTGTCGCATATGTAAGAAGCTGTAAAATTACCAGGTCTACATCTGCTGACCGGAATTTATCTCCTGCCTTCATGGAAAGCTCTTTTGTGGTAACAATTCCTCCATCTACCAGCTCAACGGTATCCGGAATCGTCTTTTTAAATGCCTCATACTGTGCCTCAAATTCCGGAACGAGTGTTGGAAACTGTGGCAGGTACGCCCCAAGCGCTATCGCAAATACTCCAACCTTTGCTTTTGTCTCTACTAACATTTGTTTCTCCCTTCCTGGTGATATCAATTCTGTATTTATCGTTTATAAATCTGGGTTATATTCTTTTATTTCAAAAGAATCGAAAATGCATCGTCTTGCATCTTTTAAATCCTTCAGCTTACCATCTGCTATCATCTGTGATGCAATATTTCCAATTGCCGTAGCCTCTGTCGGTCCTGCATAGACAGTCTTTCTTGTTTCATTTGCGGTAAGTTCATTAAGATATCCGGCATTTGCACCGCCACCGACTATATGAATATATTCATAATTCTTATGGGTAAGTCCCTCTATTTCCTTTACTGTTGATGCATAACATTCTGCCAGACTGTTATAAATAACTGCAGCTATTTGTGCTATGCTGTCCGGCACCTGCTGCCCGCTTTCGGCACAGGCACGCTTTACCTCTTCTGTCATATTTAAAGGTGCCAGAAATCTGTTATCATTTACATCCACAATAGACTTTATCGGCTCTTTTGATGCAAGCTCACAAATCTGTCCAAAGCTCATATCAGGAACAATCTCTTTTCTTACAGACTGAATCATCCAAAGTCCCATTATATTCTTAAGATATCTGAAGCGGTAATCATAACCGCCCTCGTTTGTCAGATTGTGTTCCATACTCAGACTGCTGCAATCTGCCGAAACAAGCTCTGTTCCCATAAGTGACCATGTACCGAACTGATGTAGAGCGTATCATCTTTCTGCGTTGGGACTGCCATTACCGCAGATGCTGTATCGTGTGTTGCCGGGAGAATAACTTTACAGTCGAATCCAACTTTCCGGCTTACTTCTGATCTTAATTTTCCGACTTCGCTTCCCGGGTTTTTAATCTCCCCGAAAATATCTTTTGGATATCCAAGCCTGTCTATAAGCTCATAATCCCAATCCTTTGTTACCGGATTCACAAGCTGTGTTGTGGTCGCATTTGTGTATTCCTGTACCTTTTCTCCTGTCAAAAGGAAATTAAGATAATCCGGAATCATAAGCATGCTTTTGGCTTTTTCGAATGCGTCTGGTTCCTGACTTTTTACTGCCATAAGCTGGTATATGGTGTTAAAGTTCTGCTTTTGTATTCCTGTTCTGGCGTAAAGCTCATCCTCTGAAATTACTTCATACACCTTTTTATCAATCCCTGCTGTCCTGTCATCTCTGTAAGCAACCGCATCCATAATCTTTCTGTCATCATTGTCCAGTAACACAAAATCGACAGCCCATGTATCTATTCCAATACTATAAGGCATTTTCCCGATTTCACTGCACTTTTTCATTCCGGTTAGTATTTCCTCGAAAAGCCTGTCAACATCCCATATCTTGTGACCATCTTTTTCTGTCATTCCATTATGGAACCTGTATACTTCTTCAAGTATTATCTTCCCATTCTCCATATGAGACAATATGTGTCTGCCACTGGATGCCCCTATGTCCACTGCCAGGTAATATCTGTTATCCATCCCTGTCCCCTTTCGTATTTGATAAGGCAAGAATAACAAAAATAAAGACAGCTTTTTAGCCTCTCATTAGACTAAAAAACTGTCCTTATTTTCTACTGCAATGTTATCTTCTTTTATTTTTCTTTTCCTCATACATTTTCTTATCTGCCAGCTCAATCAGACTGTTTAAATTGTCCATTTCGTATGATTTATGCAACGAACACCCTAAACTTGCAGCCAGATGATAGCTGCGGTTTTCTTTCTGGTCGGCTGTTTTTATCGCAGCCTTTATATCCTCTGCAATTCTTTGCATCCGTCCTGCCTGCTTACAACTTCCGAAAACTACAAACTCGTCTCCTCCGTATCTCATAATAAGGCAGTCTTTTGGAACAACTTCTTTTAATATTCCTGCGATTTTTGCGATAAAAGCATCCCCTATTTCATGTCCCAGATTATCATTTACAGATTTAAGGCCATCTATGTCCAGAAAAATTATAAATGCGTTGCTTTTTTCTTCTTTTATTTTTTGTAATATTGTTTCTGCACAATAAAAGAAACCGCTTCTGTTAAGCACCTGAGTCAGCATATCATATTTCCACATTCTGTTTATTTTTTCATTCATCCGGTTTATCCACTGCCATTTTCTGATATTCTCCAAAGCCATACCTATATTTACCGTCCATAGATAAGACAGCTCACTTTTTAGTGCAAACAGGCTTCCGTCAGAAACACAATATCCATAACATATATGCTGATAATATATTGGTGTAACAGTATAAAATGTTCGTTTTGATTTTTCCCTTATTTCAAGCGGAAGTATCTCTTTTGATAAAAAATCATCGTAAGAACAAAATTTTCCGTTCTGATACGCAAGTGGTATACTTACTTTCTCTGTAAAATGATCACAAACCGACTTATCCGCGAACAATTCATTTTTATCGCACAGACACATATAAAAGCTCTGCATATCGGATCCAACAACATATTTTTTCATTTTCTCACATAGTTCATCAATATTTTCAAGCCCCGTAAGATCAAGTTCCATACATTTTAATGAATCCAACGCTTCCTCATATATAAGACATTTGTTCTGATATTCCATTCTCAGATCCTTGATTTCCATCGCTGGCTGCATATTACAGCCACAGCTTTCTCTGTAAATAGTTTTTGTATCAATTTGTACATTCACATCATCTGATCGTTCAAACAAAAGATTTACTGCATTTTTACCAAGAAGCTCCTGTCTTCTGTCAACCGTTGTAAGTGATGGCACAAAAAACTCTGATAATTCATCATTATCAAATCCTGTTACTATAACATCTTCAGGTATCCTGTAACCATTCTGCTGCAAACGTTCCATCGCTCCAATTGCCATTGCATCATTAGCACAGACGATTGCCTGTGGCATATTATATTTCATAAACTGCTCCACAGCTTTCCTGCCACTCTCCCTGTTATAATTGCCGTGATAAATCTGATTATCACAAACAGGGATGCCATGTTCTTCCATTGCATCCTATATGCATTATATCGTTCGCGGCCTTCTTTGCCCTGCAAAATACCACAGACATAATTTATCTTTTTAAGATCATGTGTCTCAATCAAATGTTCCACAATATCTTTTTGACTGCTGTAGTCGCTAATTCCGACATTATACATTCCATCAACTTTTTCATCCACGCTTACAGCTGGAACCTTACTTTTCTTTATTCGTGCTATCAGAGAATTTACCGCTGGCTCATATTGTATAGAGTTTTTCATGCAAATTACTCCATCAAACAAATCAAACTCCGGTAAATCCATGATTCTAAATGCGCCTACTTTATTCTCCTCTGACTCATCATAATTTACAAAACATGTAAACACATATACATCCATGTCAAGTTCTGATGCACGTTTTAAAACTCCTCCCAATACCCTGTTTTGATTATCAAAACTGATTGCACCTGCAAGAAATGCAATTCTTTTCCTCATAGTCATATCATCTCCTGATACAATTTCTATATTTTTTGAAAATGATTTATCTCATTCATTAACTGCTTTGAAGACTCTACATTTTCAACAGCATGTTCTTTGATATTTGCAATTGAAGCTGCAAGCTCTGATACATTCTCGGTTGCACGGCTTACGCCCTGTGCGTTTTCCTCTACCACCGCTGATATATTGCCAATTCCATCATTAATTCTGCTCATTACAGTTTGAAGATTCACAACATTTTTATCAAAAACAGCCATTACCGCATCCATATGCTCTGCTTTTTCATAATACATATCTGTTGCCCCCTCAAAACCTGCGTAATCATCCATGATCCTGTCACGCACAAAATTCATAAGATCCTGTGCATTGTACATAAGCTGGTTAACGGCTCTCACTACTCCGACGCTGATATTTTGAATATCACTTGCTGTATTTTTACTGTTCTCCGCCAACTGACGTATTTCCTCTGCAACAACAGCAAATCCCTTTCCAACTTCACCTGCACGCGCTGCCTCTATTGAAGCATTCAGCGCTAACAAATTTGTCTGGCTTGCAATATCTAATATATCATTTGTCAGATTATCAATATTTCCAATCTGCCTGCTCTCCTCTATCGAAGAAGACAGTACATTTTTGTTTTTCGGCTATGATATCCGAAATCTCTGTTTTTTTATTCTCAGTTGCTTCTTTTACACCAATTGCCAGCGCCTTAATGTCAGCAGCTATAGCAACGCCTTCCTTTGTCTGCTCTCCGACACTTTCTACAGAAGCGAGTACATCCTGAGTATTTGAGCTTAAGCCTTCTACCGATGCTGTAATCTCCTCCATGCTTGCTGTAATCTGTTCCATCATTGAAGCAATATAATTTACATTATCGTTTGAGCTGTTAACTTCTGTGTTCATCAGTCCTAATGTTTTCTGCATCATTTCAGATTGTTTTGATATCTTACATATAACTGATTGTAATTGCCCCATAAAATCATTTATTCCTTTTGACAACTGACCAATCTCATCATTTGTTCTAATATCTATACGCTCTGTCAGATCTCCCTCATTATTGTTTATATTTTCTATTATCTCACTAAGCTGACTGCTTGCTTCGTGTGCCGGTCTGCTTACAGTTTTTCTCATAATAAAAATAACTACTGTCGCTACTACAATGAAAAATGAAAATAAAATTTTGGTCATTAAAAGATTTGTTTGAACCGATTTGTTATATTGCTCTGACAAATCCGAAATTCCCTGCTCAAGTGATTTTGTCAAAGCTGTCTCTGCCGGTTCGCCTTCCTCTTTTACCAGATTTTGAAAATCAACACTAAGTGCCATATTGGCCTGTGCAAAATCACCACTATCCACATATCCCTGAATAACATTAAACTGCTCTATAACACTATCCAGAAACTCCTCATAGTTTTTGATTTTATCAGCCAGATCAGTTTGATCCATTTTCTCAAGATATGCAGATATTGATTTCTCACTTTCTGCAATAGTTGTTATTTCATCAGCCAGAGAAGTCTCCAGCTGTTGTCTTAAATCGTCGTCATCATAAAGACTTATGATATTAAGATATTTTTGACCGCGTTCCATACTCTTCTGAATATTAAAAATTTCTGTCTGAATCGGTATGTATTGCTCTGTTATTCTGGCTCCTGCCAGCTTTACACTTTTTTGCGTCCGGACAGAAACTGCTGTATTGATTCCAAATATCACAACAAATACTGCTATCATCAATAACACTTTATTTCCAATTTTTTTCATGCAGGCACCTCATTATCTTTTACTTTTCACTATAATATCTGCGAAGAAAATATGCCGGTGCACAGCTCCATGCATGGCAATAACTGTTGACGATTGTTCCTCCATAAGGAGACTCATCAGGGTTCTTTGGATTATATAATTCCCAGAATGTGTCTGCACCAAGTTCTGCCATTCCTCCCCAGTAATTTTTCATTACCGCAAGAGCCTCATCTTTTGCTCCACATTTAAGCAGCGCCTCTATATAGTAATGATAAATATATGGTGTAACCATCTCTACCGCATCTTTCTCAGCAGCAACATTATGTAATACTTCAAGTCCCATTTCCGGTTCTATAACATTACCTAAAACCATCCAGACCTGACTTGCATATGACACCTGTTTATCTGCGCCACTTGTAAAAAGCCCTTTATTTTCATCATAAAATTTAAGTCTGGCAGCTTTTCTGTATAATTCATATGTCTCAAACAAACACTCCGCTTCACGATTTTTACCTACTTCTTTTGCGATGGCAATCGCACTTTGCATTGCATACAGTAAAACGCCTTGTGCGCCTGCCTGCTTATTAAGTTCAAGCGACCAGTCAAGAAAACACCAGCCAATTATATCACTATCTTTTACAACATTATCTTCTCCCACCTGTTTTATACCCAGAGAAATCTGTGTTTTTACAGTATCCCATAAATCTTCAAGGGCCTCTCTGTCATTAGTATGTTTATAATAATCCCACAATGCTGTAATAAAAAGGAGCGAATAATCAAACATTACGGTATCATCCACCTCCGGCTCAGGTTCTAAAAACACACATGCGCCAACCTGACCATTTTCCATAGCAGCGCCGCAAACAGATACAGACAGCCCTTTACCATATCATTCATCTGATATGTCTCATAATTTGCAAGTGCCTGTAACCTGAGATCTCCCATCAAAGCCTTCTGTCGCGCTTTGGTCCGTCCTCGAAAACCTTTTGCATACAGTCATGTAATGTATTACATGCGATACGATCAATTTTCACCAATTCCTTATCAGAATTACTATAAGGCAATAATCTGCTTTCATCTGCCGATGAAAGTGCTGTTGCACATGCCTCCTCTATAACAAGATTAAACTTTGAGCTTATGTCAAGTACGTCAATTTTTACATATCTGAATGAATATCTTCTAGGAAGTTCATAATCTCCTGGAACAACATCCACATGAACCTGTTCCTGCTGTACCCATGCCGAACATATCCATCCGTTATAATTTTCAACATCCTCATCAAATTCCTTTAAATTCTCTGCAAACGAGAATTTAAGCCATACAGGTGCATCCGGATGCGAATCAGTATATCCCAGCTTTAATTTAAGATGACCAACAAGATGTCTTCCGAAATCAATTCGAACTGAGTCACCTTTTCCCAGTGGTTTTGAATATTCCTGTCCCTCATTCGGATGAACTACTGTATTTTTAACTTCTGGTAATAATCTCAATGCTTTACTCAATAATTCAGTATTTTTTTCCATAACAGTTTCTTCTCTCTATCATAATTACCATTTCAAATATTCTTTTCCGCAGAATGGATTCACCGGACTTTTACCTGTAAATGAGCTTCTCCCCATTAATTTATCCATAACGCTCTCAATAACATACTCGCTATTTGAATATCCGTTGATGTATGTCTTAATCATCGGAACATCCACAAGATGATACGGATTTGCAAGACTTATAAACACTACCGGTCTTTCAGCCACAAACCACGGCACATTATTACCATTACCCCAGAATGTATACCATGAAAGACGATTAGTAACTTTATTCGATGCATTCTCCACATTTCCGATATAGATTACAAGATCATAGCTCTTTTTAAATGTTTCAACATCAAATCTGGCAGTCTCAAAATTCTCATGTTCATATACTGTAACTTCAAATCCCTCATCGGACAGTTTTGTTCTGAAACTTTCCAGAACTCGCTCATTTGATGGGAAATCTCCCATTATCTCTAACAGGACTTTCTTTGTTTTTCGCGGACTAAGAGGTAAAATACCTGCTGTATCTTTTACAAGTGTAACAGCTTTATCCGCACTGTTTTTCGCCCATTTAACATGCTCTTCATTTTTTAAGATATTTAATGTTGCTTCATTTGGCACGATTTCATTCTTAGCTTTCTTATGTAATCCAAGCGCCGCTTTTGTTGCAAGGATTCTTGTTATAGCTTCATCAAGTCTCTGTTCTGAAAGAATTCCCTGTTTGTAGCCTTCAAGCATATAATTATAATCTTCATCCAGATCCTTATTGAAAAGAAACATATCACACCCTGCTTCAATCGCATACGGAACAGCTTTTTCTCTCTTCATTGCACAGCTGAAACCAACCATACATGTCGAGTCTGTAACTATAAGACCGTTAAATCCAAGCTTCTTACGAAGTAATCCCTTTAACAACTCAGGTGAGAGTGTTGCAGGAACAAGTTTGTCCGGAAAATCCGGATTGTACAGCTTCTGGTATGCAGGCTGCGCAATATGTCCAACCATGACAGTCTGTGCTCCCGCCTCTATAAGACCGCCATATATCTTTCCATATGTAGCATCCCATTCTTCGCAGGAAAGGCTATTTACACTTGTCAGAATATGCTGATCGACTTCATCACAGCCATCTCCCGGAAAATGCTTAATTGCAACAAGTACATTTTCCTCCTTTGCAGCCTTCATATAATTTAGTCCACACTCTAAAACACGATCAGGGTCATCACCATATGTACGGACGTTAGTTATCGGATTTCTCCAATTTCTGTCAATATCTACAACAGGTGCAAATGCCCAGTTACAGCCAACTGCAGCACCTTCACTACAGCTTACCTTTCCAAGTCTGTAAGCATCCTTTGTATCTGCAGTTGCAGCTACCTGCATCTGTTTGCCGTACTGTGTACCGTCTGTTGCAATTCCACATCCACCATCTTCTAGATTAGCTCCTATCAAAAGAGGAATCCTGCTATGCTCCTGAAGATATCTGTGAGTCTGCTGCATTTCTTTTGACTCACCACATCTGTACATTATTCCACCAATATGATGCGAAAGCATAACATTATCCAGATAATCCGAATCCCCTGAATATCCAATAGGAACAAATAGCTGTCCTATTTTTTCCTCAACTGTCATAGAATTCTTTGTATTTTCAACCCATTCTATATCTTCCTGTGCCAGAAAAAATGGTTTTTTGTCAAATTTATCATGCTGATGTCCTCCCTGTTATGCCTTTCTTTTTCCTGTAAATTTTACAAGCAGCTGCTCATTGCTCAGATATATCAAAAATACTACAAGAAGTACTGCGTTGATAATCGCCTGCATGGAAGCATTTACCTCGTTTGAGAATACAGCAAATGTTGAATTAAGCATTGACATGCAAAGTGCTGCAAGGAAGAATCCAATCTTCTCATTTGTAAACCGGCTTATATAAGAACCTATGAACATAGGCAGGAACGCAGTAAACATAATGCTGATCGAACCGAAATTTAACTGGCCTCCGTTTATTGTCGTATTTCTTGCAGCATTTAAAAATCCTACAATTCCCATAAGTCCACCACAAATCACATAACAGCCTATTGCATTTGGAATCTCCTTTATTCCTGTATTTACTGCAACTTTCTGTCCGTTTTTGAGTGCGTTGTAATCATATCCAAATTTGGTGTAATCAAATATAGCTATAGAAATAAGGAGTACTGCTACTATAATGATCGCTGCGTAAATCCAGTTTCCTGTAAAAGCTGTCATTGACTTATTCTGTACTTCTTTCATTACATAACGTCCTTCTGTTATTGTAAAAAGAATACCCTCATAAATAAGTGTCACACCAAGTGACGTAATAATTGGCGGTAAATGAAGTACTACATATAAAATTCCCGATATAAGACCAAGCAGCATACCGATAAGCAGTGTTAAAACAAACATCATCAAAGCACTGTAATTCCCACCATCAAGAACCGAATATGTGATCTTGGCTCCAAGTACAGATGAAAGTGTTGCCATAGAACCCAGCGAAAAATCGAATCGTCCGCTATTTAAGTTGATTGATAATGCAATGGTTGTTATCATTACGATTGCTATATAAACAACAAAATTATCAAAGCTTGTCATATTTGCAATCATCGTTCTTCCTTTTATGATACATAATCCCTGAAGTAATATTGCTACGAGCAATGGGATTGCTATTGCTCCAAATAAATTCTTTATCCAGTGTTTATTGTTCATATATTTTTTCTCCTCTCTTTTTAGGGATAGTCCATACCCTCTCCAAATAAATGATATCTCTGCCATCATCTATCTGGAGAGAGCACGGCTCCCTTTAGAAGCCGTGACCTGATAATGAAAAATAGGTTATTTCGACTCTACGAGCTTGGTAATGTCGTCACAGGTAACAGAATCTCCAATTATAGTATCTAATGTTTCTTTATTGTAAATTGGATTGTCTCCATTATCTGTCTTGAAAAATTCATCAAATGTTGCCTCATCTGTTGCAACCTGATAATTCTGGCTGATTGATACAGCGTTTCCTTCTGCATCACGGATTACATTACCGTTTACTGCATTCATAACCAATGCAAAAGCAGGGCCTACAGATGATGAATATTTACCTGCAAGATATACAAGTTTTCCTTCTGAAATAGCCTCACCATTGCTCTTTGTAAATGAATCAATATCAGAGAATTCTATTCCTGCTGCATTTAACTGCTGTGTGAAGAATGTTGTTGCCATTCCTACTGAAATAAATGCATCCGGAGCTGCCTGAATCGCTGCATTAAGTTCATCTGTTGTTGTATCACCATATCCCTGAAGATAAGAAACTATTTTGATATCTCCTGAGATTTTTGAAGCATCAACACCCTGATTTGCAAAAAGCTTTCCAACTACTTCGTCTTCTTCTGTTGAACCATCATATGCAAGTCCTAATCCTGAAAGAACACCGGCCACACGATATACATGCATTGGATTTGGAATAAATGCTCCGTAAATTACAGCTGTCTTAATTCCCTTATCTGCAAAGAACTTACCCATATCTACACCGGCTTCATACTCTGTCTGCATGCTTGGTCCGACCTGTCCAAGAAAACACTCATTTGATTTGTACTGTTCAAACTGATCATCATCAATATTTCCAGCTGCAACCGCATAATATATCTGATTTTCTTCACAGGTTTCAATCTGAAGTGCACGATCATTACTTGAAAGTGAGATAACAGCCTGATATCCCTGTGATGCAAATTTTTCAATTGCTGATTTCTCACTTGCAGCATCCTTTAACTCATCTGTATATGTAAAAGTTACACCATACTGGTCTGCCACATAGTCCTCATAATAGGCTCTAAATCCAAGCGCCTCCTCACCACTTACGTCCTGAACCAAAACACCTATTTTTACATCTCCTGCAGCTTTTGACTCCTGATTTTTTGAAGAGCCTGTGTCATTTGTTGCCCCATTACTGTTTCCGCAGCCTGCCAGCATTGTTAGTGACATTGCACTAACAAGACCAAGGCTTACCAGTTTCTTCATTTTAAGTTTCATACTTTTCTTCCTCCCTATTCCTGGTGAATATATCTTTAACACACTATGTGCTAAATTCTTAATTATCTCGGTAACATCTGTGAGCGATAGTTTGCGCTCGCGACATAAACTACTACAAGGAAAAATACCGCACTGATTATCTGTGTGATTCCATATCCTGATGTTGAATCAATAAGCAGATCCAGTATGTTATTTAAAACAATATATGAGAATCCTCCGACTACAGCCGCATATATCTTTGATCTCGCACCTCCCGAAATCGGCATGCTCCAAAAACAATTGCCACCATGATGTTCATTCCAATATCACCTGCTGTAGTGGTTGTAACCGACGGTGTATATACAAGGGTCATAAATGCTCCTATTCCAACGCCTATTCCTGCCATTAAAAAACCTAAAATAGCATAATTATTGTATTTAATACCCGAAAGTTGGGCACATACAGGGTTTCCACCCACAAATTTCTCTCTTCTTCCAAATTTCGTATAGTTAAATATGAAAATACAAATTGCTACCCAGACTACAAGTACTATCACTTTGAATACTGATGTATCAAGGGACTTTACTACTGCACTCGGAATGCTTATTCCGCCTACCGCACCACCTTTTGTCGTAATAATCTGTGATGCAATAGCTGACAAAACAGACATCATAGCAACCGTTGTAACAAAGACCGGAATATGAAATATTGATGCCAGAACCGAATTCAGTAAAGAGCATCCAATTCCTGCAAGCATGATAACCAGTATCATCCATCCAATATTTTCTGTCGCATTATATGTCATAACCCCCAGTGTCGCCGCAAACAAAGTCGCTGCTCCTAAACTGATATCAAAAGAACCCAGCGTATATATAAAAATTGCCCCTGTTGCTACAATTGATAATACAATGCCCTCGTTAAATACGATTTTAATGTACATATCCAGACGATACCCTTTGCTGCTTACAATCCCGCAAAAAATAGCAAAAAGGACTATAAGTGCTACAAAAGGCAATGTCCCTATTATCATTTTTTTACTTTTTGTCATCCTTCCTTTGCCTCCTAAATCATATATTCGATGATCTGTGAATCAGAAAGATTTTCACTTCTTTCAAACTCCATTGTAATTTCTCCATCTTTCATGATGAGCACTCTTGTCGCTCATTCCTATGAGTTCCGGTAATTCTTCACTAATCATCAGAATGGATTTTCCTTCATTTTTCAGTTTTACCATCAGCTGATACATAGCCTGCTTAACTCCGATGTCAACGCCTCGTGTCGGACAGTCAAGAATGATGATTTCGCTTCCGCAGCCTATCCATTTTCCAAAAACAACCTTCTGCTTATTTCCACCCGAAAGCTGTGAAACTGACTGTTCTCTTCCCGCACATTTAATAGACAACTCTTTAATCTGATTATCTACATATTTCTTTTCTCTGTTTTTTAATACAAGAAAATCTTTTATTGCAAACTCGCTCATTCCGGCAATTGAAATATTATCCTCTATGCTGGCATTCAAACACAATGACTCAACATCTCTGTCTTTTGAAACATATCCGAGTCTCTTTTTCATTGCTTTTGAAGGACTGTCAATGATTGTTCCATCGCTTACCGAAACACTTCCCGATTCAGGCTTTAACGCTCCGAAACACACTTTTCCAAGTGAATGCATTCCACAATGCGCCAGACCGCCGATTCCTACTATTTCGCCTTTTTTTACCTGAAAAGATATATCTTTAAGTCTGTCTCCATAAATAAGATTCTTAACATCAAGTGCTACCTGAGGCTGTGAAGTTGCTTTAAAATCACTTCTGTAATAATCACCCTGAAGTTCTCTTCCTATCATGCTCGCACGAATAGCACCTGCCTCAAATTCCTCTTTCACAAATGTTCTTATTATCTTTCCATCTCTTAAGACGGTTAATGTATCACAGACATCCATTATCTCATCCAGATCATGTGAAATAAAAATAACTGATTTGTTTTCCTTCCGGAAACGATTCATAATATCGTACAGTACCTGTCTTCCGTCATGTGACAGAGCCGTGCTTGTCTCGTCTATTACCAGTATTTGTGGCTGTTTCATTACCACCTTCGCAATCTCAACCAGCTTTCTTGTCTGAAAATCCAACTGCTGCATCTGCATATCGCCTGTCACATCATTTACTCCGATGTTTTTCATAACCTCAGTTGCATCAGCATTCATTTTTTTTCTGTTCACAAGCCCGAATTTGTTTTTATATTTTTCAGTCTCTGCAAGAAAAATATTTTCTGCAACTGTCACTCCCTGTATCGTTCCGCTTTCCTGAACGATCATTCCTATTCCTCTATGCAATGCATCAATCATGCTTTGCGGCTTCCACTCCTGCCCTTTAAAAAACATCTTACCGCTATCGCATGGTTGCATTCCAGCTACTATAGAAGTAACTGTAGATTTTCCTGATCCATTCTCTCCGATAAGTCCTCTGATTTCTCCCGGATACACCGAAAGCGATACATCATTTAAAGCTACCGTACTTCCAAATTTCTTATTCATGTTTTCAACTTTTAAAATTGGTTCACTCATTTTTATCACCTCGTCTATACTGTTATTATAGGTTTTGATTAATAATCATGTGATTTTGTTTTTTATCTGTTTCAGTCTACTTTTTAATATTTTTTGCTTTACAATTTTCTCAAGCCCGGTTTTCTATTCTTCTTGTCAAAAATAGATTAAAAATTATATGTTTTTATTGATTTTCATATTCCATTCATGTTTTAATTTATATATAATCAAATTTTTAATTAATACGGAGGTTTTTATGTCAGAGAATTACTATCTTATTTCAGATAACGATACACATATGCCAATCCGCTGTACAATGCAGCGCTTTGACCATTTACGTCAGCACATGCACGATTTTTTTGAGTTTTCAATGATCGTGTCCGGAAACTGCTCGTTACAGCTTGATGACCATATCTATAGTCTTAAAGCTGATGACGTATTCTGTGTTGATCCATTGATGCTGCATGAACTACATGGTGTAAACTGCGTAATTGTAACCATATTATTCAACCAGTCTCTGTTTACGCAGATTCTTCCGATACCCTCTCAACCTCGTTTCTTTTGTGTCAGCACGGTATCTGAACACCCGGAAGCAATTTCTGAACTACGCTCTCTGATTGCACATATAATAAAGACCAACATTGATAAAAAAGAGGGATATGAGCTGCGAAACTGGGCTTACATATATAAAGTTATGGATATTTTTTATAGAAATTTCCGTATAAAGCTCTGTACTGCAAAGGAAAAGAAAAACCACAAATATGCTATGAGACTCTCTGAAATATCTCAGATTATCCAACAGCGCTATACAGAAAATATCACATTAAAAGAATTGGCTGATGAAGTTCATTTATCGGTACCATACCTGTCAAAATTCTTTGTAGAATATTATGGAATGAATTTTTTGAGTTATCTAAATCAGTACCGCCTCATGCATGCCGTGCAGGAACTGTCTACAACCGATAAAAATATTGATGAAATTGCTATTGACAGTGGTTTCTCAAGCAGTCATGCATTTGTCTCTCTTTTCAAAAAGCAATATGATATGCTGCCAAAAGAATACAGAAAAGAACAAAAAAGCAATAAAGAGAACTCTCACCAGCAGATTGAGCAGCATAACTATATTGCCGGACTCAAAAAATACTTAATAAATGACATATCGTCCAATGTTACAACTCCGACTGCTGACCGCATAATAGATTTTTCCGTTTCCGGAAGTACGATACATCTGATAAACACCTGGAAAAAAATGATGACTGTAGGTCGCGCAAGCGATGTACTGATAAGTGATGTACAGCAAATGCTAACCCAGTTGCAACTGGCTGTAGGTTTTGAGTACATCAAATTATGTGGTGTTTTTTCGGATGATCTACATGTGTACACCGAAATGCCAAACGACTCACCTGTATATAGTTTTTCGTATCTTGATAAAATACTTGATTTTGTGACAGACAATAATCTAAAGCCGTGGATTCAGTTATCATATATGCCCGAAAAACTTGCAAAATATCCAAACAAACGATTATTCGGCTCAAATGTCAGTCAGCCAAATTCTGTCGCATCATGGTGTCAGCTGGTTTTAGAATTCTTGCGCCACATAGCTGCCCGATATGGTCTTGATGTAATCAAAACATGGAAGTTTGGTCTTTGGAACCAGCCAAACACAGACAATAATCTTTTGGATTTTCAAAAGAACAGGATTTTTTGAATTTTATAAAGAAACATATATTTGTCTAAAAGGCTTCTGTAATGACTTGGAATTTTGTCTGCCTCCGACTTTCTATATAGTCTCAGATGAATACGAGAATTGGTATTTACATTTTCTTGACTGGTGCAGGAGCAACGGCTGTGTTCCAGACAGTCTCAGCTTTACTTACTACGACACAAAGCTTATGAATACAAACAATCACACAAAAGAATCATTCGGATTTGTTTATACTATGAGCCTTTCCGAATCACCTGACGGACTTAAGGATTTTGTTATGCAGGTGCTGAGAGAACGCCGCCAGTTAAAACTTGGCAATATGCTATATACCTGTCAGAATGGAATAATACGCCAAGTCAGCAGGACCTGCTTAATGATACCTGTTATAAATCCTGCTATATAGTAAAAAACATACTTGAAAACTATGACCGACTAAGCAGTTTTACATATCAGGCGCTTACCGATCTCATGGCCGATGCAGCTCTTCCAAACAAATTATTCTTTGGTGGACTTGGTCTGTTCACTACAAACGGCATTCCAAAAGCAAGCTATAATGCCTACACACTTTTACAGCAATTAGGTGACGAGTTTCTCGGGCGTGGTGACGGATATTTTATTACACGAAAAGATACAGCTATCAGATAATGCTCTATAATTATCAGCATTTTAACTATCTGTATGCTAACGGCGAGAGATTTGACATGACAGAAACCGACAGATATACCGTATTTACAGACTCCGAACCTGTTACTGTCAAATGTAAGCTATCTGATATTCCCGAAGGACATTACAAAGTATCCGATACATACATAAACCGTTCACACGGCAGTTCTTTTGATCAATGGATTGCCATGGGCGCATTAGAGCCTACCACTCCACATGAATTTGATCTGCTAAAAAAGGCATCCACCCCCGGATTCCATCAAAGATTAGCCGATGTAACCTCTGATGGTATTCTAGAGTTGAATGCCACATTAGACTTATTGGAAGTCCGTCTGATACAAATTGTTCCGTTATTATAAGATAGCTAATAAATCTGAAAACGTATGGATTGGATATGTCACATTTTTATGAGTGCCGGCAGCTCCAATCCCTGCACTTTCAAAGCCCCCTGCATATGCAGCTTCTATTCCGGCAAGCGCATCCTCAACAACCATACAATTCTCAGGTTTCTCACCAAGCATTTCAGCAGCTTTTAGGAACACTTCCGGATCAGGTTTTGATTTTGTAATGTTCGTTCCATCGCTTATCGCATCGAAATAATCCCCCAGACCTATTTGTTTTAATATTTTCTTTGTATTCTTGCTGCTTGATCCTATCGCAAGCTTATAGCCTCGCTTTCTTAATTCATCAAGTGTGTCCTTTACCTCAACCGATAAATCCGCAGGAGACATTTGATCAAGTAAATGCACATAGCTTTCATTTTTTCTTGCTGCCATCTGCGTTTTCTCCTCCTGCGTATATTCCCTGAATGCTCTCTCTAATATGATATCAAGGCTATCCATCCTGCTGACCCCTCTTAATCGGTCATTTATTTCTTCATCAAAATATATTCCCTCTTCATCTGCCAGCTTCTTCCATGCCTGAAAATGATATTTGTCCGTAAAACATATAACTCCATCAAGATCAAAAATAACTGCGTTTAATTTATTCATGAGATACCTCCTAGCAAAGCTTTTTCTTTTGGTTCTCACGATAACAAAATAAAGACAGCTTTAGCCTCTCATTAGACTAAAAACTGTCCTTATTTTCTCATCACTTATTTTCTATCCTGTATCGCCTTGGTGTCACACCATATCTGTTTTTAAACTGCTTAAAGAAATAGCTCTGGTTCTCATACCCTACATCAAGAGCAATTTCCTCAATGGTAAGGTCTGTATCCATTAACAAATGCTCTGCCATCTGAAATCTTTTTCTTTGCAAAAGCTCCTGAAAATTGTATCCGGTTTTTTCTTTTATCAGCTTACTCAAAGTTGTCATTGACTGATGCGTTTCCTCTGCAATTCTTGTCAGACTGGCATTTTTACAGTCACTGTTAATATATCCGAGCACTGCCTGGACTACAGTCTCCTTATAGTCCATAGAAGAGTTATGACTAAGATTTTCCAGATGCTTCAGCAGATACAAAAATACAATTCCCATAGAATATTGGTTTATAATATCTTCGTCAGCATATCCGTGCAGCATTGATTCCACCATATTTTCCATAAGGTTTTCAACCTGTTCATTTTCCTGCAGTCTGAACAGCAGATAATGTGAAACCGGATCTTTTTGCCTGAATACACCTGTCACAAACCTGGCAAGGACATTTTCTTCACCGAGCATTGATAAAGGTATCTCAAAGAATTCCGGCAGTGCGATAAAATTGATACCGATGTCCTGATAATCCGCTCTTTTTATTGAATGCACCACCTGCTGGTTCAGCATCAGGACATCTCCCTTATGAAGTACTAATTCTTTTCCTTCTATATAATGCGTAATACTGCCCTGGACCACATACATAATCTCTACATAATTGTGTCTGTGTTCCGGGAAATCAACAAAACGGCTATGCGGACGTACTGTAATAAGCTGTCCTCTGCGAAGCAGCCGTTCCCTGTCTATTTCCTCTAGCTTTTCGTTCACATACAATTGTCTTTCAATGTTACCCTGGCCGTCCAGATATTTCTGTTCTTCTTCCGATACCTTCATTAGTTCATCTAACAGTTTCTGTTTCATATAATATTCCCTTCGTATAATAGCAGACAGGCCAAATTCACCGGTACTGATGAGTCATCGCGTCAATAATATCTTCATATTTTACTAATGACACATTTCCCATCTCTGCTGCCTTTTCCATGCACCCTTTTGTAAATCCGGTTTTTGAGAACAGGAAATAATGTATTTTCGTGTAACAAAATAATCCACTGCGTTCTATCAGTGTTTCCATAAATACTGCATACAGATTTCCTCAAGAATTCTGCCCATATAATCATTGAGTTCATGCACAGCCCACAAATAATTTATATAATATCCATTCTTATTTCATCAATAATACTTTTATCTCTTATCTTGTGAATTTCAGTTCGTGTGATAAAAAACACAATTCCTATCAAAACAAATATACCACAAAACAATGTCGCCCACGGAATATGATACAACACCGGAAAAGCCTTCCGAATAGATAAATTAATTAACAACGGAATTGCAATTCCAAGTATCACTCCCGGAACAAGTGCATTTAAAACGCAAAAAACACTTTCACTATATAACATCCTGCAAAGTGATTTATTTGTCATTCCAACACTCTTTAATACTGCAAACTCACGGCTTCTGATTCTGATATTTGTCGTCAGCGTACTAATTACACTTGTAAATCCCATAAGAACGAGCAGGATAACAAAACCATACATCACAATTTCAACAAGAACGCTATATTGAGCATTTTAACCATAGCATCTGTGCGGGCAATTCTCACGGTATATCCCTGCTCTACATAAGAATCCTCTGCCGCAATCGGAAAATATTCATCCATGACGCTTCTGGCATATTCCGTATAATCATCCTCATCTGATGGCATACTAAACCAGTCACAGCTCCTTGCATCCGCATCAGGTACGACAATTCTGACCGGATATGGTGTCAATTCCCAAAAACCATATTCCTTTAAATCAGCCTGTTCTAAAATACCTCCAATTGTAAAGGTGTTCTTCTCATTGGCTGCGTTTATCAAGGAAATCTGTGTCACATCATCTTTAAAAGGTTTTATCGGCGTATACTCTCTATTGTCATTATATTGGTAAGTATTCAGCAAAAGTATACTTCCATTTTTCCCCCTCGTTTATGATTAATCAGATTACTACATGCTACGCATGCATCGATGATACCTTTTGACCCTTTAATCATTATATCAATCTCAGTAATCCTCTCAATGACTTTTCTCCACTTTACAGGAGTCACTCCAAGAACAGAGATATCCGTTCCATAGTTCCAAAACCGCCAGGAAAGATATTTGCAATCTTTAAAAAACCAATTGGTGCACATCTCTTTTAGAAGACAATAATTGTTCTTTTCTCATGACAAAAATCTCCTTTTTCATTGATTTGAGACAGATAGGAAAAAGCCGGATTGGAATGTACACATTCAATCGGCTAAATGTTCAGTCAATAATGTTTCATAAATTTTCAACAACTTCCGCTGATTTCTTAATAATTCTCTTCGTGCACTTCAAAATAGCTCTGCGGATGATTACATACCGGACATACCTCAGGTGCTTTTGTTCCTACCACAATATGTCCACAGTTACGGCATTCCCATACCTTAACTTCACTCTTTTCAAATACCTGTGCAGTTTCAATATTTTTAAGAAGTGCACGATATCTCTCCTCGTGATGCTTCTCAATCTCTCCTACGGCTCTGAATTTTGCTGCAAGTTCAGGAAAACCTTCTTCCTCAGCTGTTTTAGCAAATCCTTCATACATATCTGTCCACTCATAATTTTCGCCCTCAGCAGCTGCTGCCAAATTTTCCTTTGTATCACCGATTCCTGCTAATTCCTTGAACCACATCTTTGCATGTTCTTTTTCATTATCTGCGGTCTTTAAAAATAATGCTGACATCTGTTCATAGCCTTCTTTTTTTGCTACAGAAGCAAAATAGGTATACTTATTTCTTGCCTGAGACTCCCCTGCAAATGCTTCCTGTAAATTTTTTTCTGTCTGTGTTCCTGCGTATTTGTTCGCTGCCATTTCTTTTACCTCCGTTTTCTTCACTACTTTTTCAAAATCTGATGCCGGATGCTTGCACAAAGGACATATAAAATCATCCGGTAATTCTTCGCCTACATATTCATATCCACAAATTCTGCAACGCCATATCGTCTGACCATCCTCCGTTTGTCCAACTGCCTGTGGCTTAGGTTTAATATTATTCTGATAATACTCGTATGTTAGAGAAGGAATATCACTTAAAACTTCCATGTCAGTTATCTCACCAATGAACATTGTATGCGAACCTAAATCTTCTGTTTTATTAACAGTTACAGAAATGTATGCATTGGTACCTTGTGTAATATAATAAATACCATTTGTACCCCTGGCACACTTTTCAAATGTTTCAAACTTATTGGTATCCCTTCCTGATTGAAAGCCAAAATGTTTAAATAATTCAAATTGTGCATTCTGATTCAGGACTGATACTGTAAACTTTCCGGTTCTTTCAATCATGTCATGCGTATAATTTGATTTGTTAACACAGATACTTAACTGGTTTGGTTCTGAAGCTGCCTGAATTGCTGTATTAATAATACATCCATTGTCTTTTTCGCTTTCCCTGGCAGTTAGTACAAACAATCCGTAACTCAACTTATACATTGCCTTTTTGTCCATGCTATTCCTCCTTTTCCTTCTCCCTGCATTTCAGACAAATACCTTTAAACAAAATATCATAATCCACAAATTTAATTCCATGAGTGTTATGAATTTTTTCCAGCAAGTTCGGTATTTCATCCATATCCACATCTGAAACACTGCCACATTTTATACACCTGACATGGTAGTGATTAGTCAATGTAAAATCAAACCGATTCGGTCCATCCGGGACTTCAATTTTTCTTAAAGCACCTTCTTCTATCAAAATATCAAGGTTTCTATATACCGTTCCTTTTCCGATTGTAGGATATGCTTCTTTTATAAATTCATACACTTCATTTGCTGTAACATGCCTTTTCATCTCATATACAGCATTTCGTACGAGGTCTTTCTGAATAGTATTTCTTCTATTTGCCATGCATCCTCCTTATTAGGACTCATTCTTAATAAGGATTTTATATCATTTTAAACCTTTTGTCAATAAAAACAGTAATAATTCTTGCTATTCTTTTTTTCATCAATTAATACCAATTTGCTTCATCAATTCAAATGGGCGAAGTTCTCCCGACAACACTTTTTCATAATGCTCTAAAAATTCTTTTTGTGACATTATCGCCGGACAACCATAATCATCCCATTCTCCACGATTTTTCTTAACATCACTCCCCTCACGCTGATGTTTCTCTTTCTTCTCAATCTCTGCCTGTGCCATAGCTGCATATAACTCAATTATCATACAAATCGCATTTTCTTTGTCAATCATAACAGAAAGGACGAATGCTCAAATGCATTCGTCCCCAAAACGGTTATATATTTAGTATAAATTGTTGTAAACTTGCAATGAAAGCATCTACAAGTTTCGTTAATTGTGCATTTCAGCAAATACATACTATTTGTAATCTTTGTTTTTGAGCGACGTACCGACAAACGGTATCGTTGCAAATTCCCGAGGGTTACTACGTATAACGTAATCGATATAATTAGCCACCATCAATGCGTAAGCATAGTACCCCATCGGGTTCGGATGGAAGCCCAGCCCGAACGACTTACGCATTTCGGCATCGTATACGGGCGCATGCGCAGTCATATCCAGCAAGTATGTAAAGTCAAACATATCGCACAATTTGGCAAGTTCGCTTGCGATATAACGAATATCTTTATCGCAGGCTTCACCGCGAAGTTGCGGAGTAACGACAAAAATACGCGCATTTGGCTCGATCGTTTTAAGTTTGCAAACGATTTTGCCCATATTGCCGAAGAACGTATCGGCGTTATCCTGCGGACATTCTGCGTTAACGTCCTTGACGCTTCCCAACGGATGTCCGCAGACAAACGAATCGTTGTTGCCCAGCGCAATGATATACGCTTGATTCCATTGCCAAAATCCGTTTGCATCCGCCCAACTTTGCATATACTCGCGCGCGGTCATTCCGCCGCGAGAATAATTGTTGTACTTCGTCCCCGTAATGCGCTCCAAAACAGCGGGCCACGAATACTCGTACATATCGGTATAAACTATGCTGCCGTTTTCGTCGTGGCTTTCGAACTCACCCGACGCCAAAGAATCCCCTATCACTCCTATTTGTTTGAATATGCCTGCAAAACCGCATGTTTCCTTGATAATATCCAACGGCTGTTCGTTTGCGCCGAGTTCAAACCATTTGTTATCCATTTTTATTCACCCTCCTGTGTTTCTTCTTTAATTTTTTTAGGCTTATCCCATTCCGTACCCGTTACCTTTTTAAGATCCAGTCCGCGAGTTTCGCCGACAAACAGCCACATTATTACGATTGCGCCCACAAGACCCGGCACAGTCAAACCCAAGTACATATAGCCGAACATCTTTTCGGGAATGACAGGAAGCAGTATCATAGAGATAACCGTTGCAAGTCCGCCCATAACTCCGTTAAGCAACGTGTTGATTACAGTTACGGACGAACGCAAATTTGTAGGAGAAGACTCGGAGAACATTATTCCGCCGATAGTATCGCCCGCGCCCCAGTAACTGCCCATAAATCCGCCGATTGCAAAGCCTGTCAAATACGGAGTCCACTTGAACATACCGCTTAAAATAAACAGCAAATAGCACGCCAACGCTGAACAAGACATCGCAATTATAGTTATTTTGCGCCCGAATTTGTCCGACACAAAACCCGATATCAACGTAAACAGCGCGTTGCCTATGGGATACAAGAATAGAGCAAGAGTTATTTCTTCTTCCGTCATCAAAGCAGACTTTGCCATAACCGTACTGTACGTTGCCGTACCTAACGAAGCAAGATAGAAACAACAGCAGGCAATGATCAAAAAGCGTAATTGCCTGTGTCTGAATGCGAATTTTACAGCGGTCAGAATTCCGCCTTGAGCGTTTTGCTCGCACTCTTCCTTACTGCGTTGTTTGCGTTCTTCGATGGGAGTTTTTAAGTACTCTATTCTTTTTGTTAAAAACGCGTTTGTTTCCTTTGCAAAAAGCAACGCGAATAACGCCATTACAAAACCGATAATTGCCGGAACTAAATATACAACGTGCCAACGCTCGCTTACATTTTGCATAAGCGTAGCCCTAAGCAACGGAACAAGCAACGTACCCAGTATCGCCACCGCTTTTACGATTGCGTAGTTACGGGCGCGGGACTTTTCGTCGGAGCATTCCAGTATGTACACACATTGCATATCGTGCGACACCATAAAACTCATCAACGTGCCTCCTATCATGTAAACGTAGATATCCTTAGATAAATACACAAGGAACAGCCCTAACCCCATACATAACGTGTTAATAACCAAAAACGGCTTACGCCCGAATTTGTCCGCAAGGGGACGGTAGAAAATAATAAGCACCGTTACCGGATAGGAAATAAAACCTATGGCGGAAAAGAGCGATAATCCCGCGCCGTATTCCATACCCATATTTTTTACGAAGAATTCCGTAACTATATTCGCCTGAAACTGAATGGATATAGTAGACGCCATTTCGTCCGTTATGTAGATGAGCGCCAAAATCATAAACAAGTAAATCATATAAAACCTGTTGCTTCTTGCGCCCAACTGCTTTTCGCGGCGGATAAGTTCTTTGGCTTCGCGCGCCTGTAATCGTTCAACATTTTTTGCCATTTTGAGTTTTCTCCTTTTGAAAATTGTATACAAGAAAATTCTTGGTCATCTCGTCGGTAATGCCGTAGCGCTCCGCCAAATTGTGTATGGCTTGCAAAAAATCCGCACCGGAGCAACCCTTGGACAACAGGTTTTCTTTTTCGATAAGTTTATTCCAAAAAACATTCAAAACTATTTCGTCGGTGGCAAGAGAAACAACCGAATGATTGCGCGTATGCACGTAAACGTTGCGCTCACCCTCTTCGCCGACTAAGCACTCTCCGCCGTCGATTATGATTGTTGTTCTGCGGTAGGGAAACAGAGTTGAAACGTCGTTGATATTGTACGAATACACCGTTGCACCGGCGACCGAAATACTTTCGAAGGTAAAAATATACACCTTTACTCCACGGGATATTGCGTTTTCGATATTACTACGCAGCACTTCGAACGACTCCTGCCAAATGGACAGCGAAATTTCCGCTTGCGCGCTGTCGATAAGTTCCTTTGCCTTGGCAACGTATTTTTCTTCGCCCACTATATTCATTACATAATCGACGTCGGCGTTTTCCGTTGCGAGTTGTTGAAGCTCGCGTTCGGCGCAGGCAATATTCTTTTCGTTTTCTTCCTTAATGCTACGGATAAGATCTTGATACTCGATAGGCTTGTAAAAATTAGGTTCTCCGTCTATACGGATGACCGCGCCCTTTGCAATCAAACGATTGATGACCTCATAAACCAATGAACGCGCAACGCCAGACAATTTGGCGATTTCGTAGCCGTTTAGCACTTTGTGTTTTATCAACGTGCCATATACTTTTGCCTCGTTAGATGAAAAACCGAGTTTTTCCAAAAATTCAAAACTATTCATAGTAGTTATCCCCCACACCACTATTGTAATTCAAATCTTTCCGTTGTCAATTTCTTTTTAAAATATTTGATATTAAATTTGCTTTTTTTCGTCAATACGGACTATCGTCAAAGTACAGTTCGTGGTATAAATCACCGTCTTTCCTATCGAAACGTTCTTGCTGCTCGGATGTAAAAGATACTTTTAACGTTTCTGGTTTACGCAACGTAAAATTGCCGATATCGCGTCTGCGCGTACGATTGATTATATGGGCAAATGTTATGAGTGATTTCTACGTCTCCTATTCTATATGGCGGTGCACGACGTGTACTTGAGCAGACTGGGATAAACTTAAAACTTAGAAATATACTCTGGTTTAAACTTACCTATTTTGAGTTCTATTGCAACAAGGCACTGTAATCCCCGATGATAAAACAACAAATCAATACGAAAATCGTCTCCTCCAACCTGAACTTTGTACTCTTCATCAATAAATGTGAAATCTTTTCCTAATTCCAGAATAAAATCCTTCATGTTTCTAATTAACGCTTTTCGTAAGTCATTCTCATGAAACTCATTTGGCAAATCCAGAAATTCCATAACATATGAATCCAAAAATGGATTTTCTCCTAGCTTCTTAACCGACTCTGGTAATAAAATTTCCTTTAATAACATATACCTTTCATAATATCCGCTATCTAACTGTCTCTCCAACTGACGTTTTGAATAGTTTTCTTTGATACATAGGCGTATATAAAATTCTCTTTCCTCATCAGTCTTACAGCCTGACATTATCAACAAGTGATTCGTCCAACTAATTTGTGTCACCAGTGGTGTCACAATCTCATTATCCTTATAGGTTTCATAAAATTTTTTCATTCTATAAAGACCTCTTCGATTGAATCCCTTTATTCCAGGAAATGCCTCCTGTATTTCCCTTGAAATTTCATCAATAAGTCAGTACTCCTGCAAGTCTGTCCTTTAAGTAATTGAAAATGAAATCATACCAGTATCAATATCTTTTCATAAATGAACTTACTTTCACATATTCAGTAATTTCATCTATTTTACAGCCATGTTGCCTTCTGCTCCTTCGCTATCCCTTTTGCTATTATAATACGCTTTTCTATAGTAGAAGAATATTTCAGTTTACAAATACCGTATGTCATAAAAGACGATCCCCTTCCAACTTCCTGATTAGGTGTTGCGTTAATATTTAAATTTTGAAACCAGCAAATTAGGTGGTTTGATTGCTATGCCCTTTTTTCTTTATTTTATAAACTATCTTTTTTTATTAAAATGCTCTACAATGAGCATAATAACTTTGTACTCCCAGATTTCCCGCTCTTAGAATATTTGGAGAATAGATTCAGTCTTATAGGAGGCTTTTCATGGATTTATTTGATATTGTAGGTCCGATTATGGTCGGTCCGTCAAGTTCACATACTGCCGGTGCTGTCAGAATAGGCTACATAGCTGGACAGCTTCTAGGTGAACCTCTTAAAGAGGCTCAAATACAGTTGTACGGCTCTTTTCTTGCTACCGGCGAGGGACATGGCACTAAAAAGGCTATTGTTGCAGGACTTCTTGGCATGAAACCAGATGACTACCATATAGCAGACAGCTTCGATATTGCACGTAAACGTGACATCGGAATTTCTTTTGGAGAGGCCCGACTTGAGGAGGCTCATCCTAATACTGCTGTACTTCATCTGACTGGCACAAGCGGCAAATCCATAGAAATACAGGCATCATCTGTTGGCGGCTCCCGCATAAATATTGACAAGATAGATGGAATAAGCACGAACTTCTCTGGCGACAATCCTACATTGATTGTACACAATCTGGACCAGCCCGGACATGTTTCGGAAGTAACTTCCATGCTGGCACACAAAGGTGTCAATATTGCTACAATGCAGCTTTACCGCTCTGCAAGAGGCCAGAATGCTGTTATGGTTATTGAATGTGACCAGCCGATTCCACAGGATGGTATTTCATGGCTTGAGCATGTCGAGGGCGTGCTTAAAGTTACTTATTTCAGTGGTAATTAGAGCCGATATAATAAATTAATCTACTGAAAATCAAAAACTGATATGTAACATAATGCAATTTATATAATTCTAATAACAAATAGTTGGTAAGAGGTATAGTATATGTTTGAATATCACACACTTAACGATTTAATTAAATTATCTGCCGATAATAATCTGGAAATCTGGGAGATTATCCAACAAGCTGATATGTACGAAAATGACCGTTCAGAATCGGACTCTTTTAATATGATGAAAGAAATGTACGTTGCCATGAAAAATGCGGACAGTATGTATGATGGAACTCTGCGCTCTGCAAGCAACAAAGCGGGTGGCGATGGTGGGCTGCTTCATTCATACAATGAATCCGGCAAAAATATCTGTGGTTCTTTTATGGGAAAGGTAATGGAGAAGGCAATAAAAATGGGTGAATCCAATGCCTGCATGAGGCGCATTGTTGCCGCACCGACAGCCGGTTCATGTGGTGTTCTTCCTGCTGTCCTGTTAAGCTACGAAGAAGATTTTGATGTAGCAGAAGACGATATGGTAAAGGCTATGTATGTGGCTGCCGGTATTGGCAAAGTTATTGCCGAGAATGCTTTTATTGCAGGTGCTGCCGGTGGCTGTCAGGCTGAGATTGGCTCTGCAAGTGCAATGGCTGCCGGTGCTCTTGCCTTCTTACAGGGCGGTGATTCTTCTGCCATCATCAATGCGGCTACTCTTTCACTTAAAAATTTTCTCGGACTTGTATGCGATCCTGTTGCTGGACTTGTAGAAGTTCCATGTATAAAGAGAAATTCCTACGGTGCAGTCAATGCGGTGACATCTGCACAGCTCTCACTCGCAGGAATTAAAAGTGCAATTGCTCCTGATGATGTAGTTGACAGTATGCGGCGAATCGGCAACCAGCTTCCCGCCAGCCTTAAGGAGACAAGCTGTGGCGGACTTGCTATAACTGAATCGGCGCAAAATTACTTAAATCAGTCTTTCTAATGCTTCTGCAGCTAACACGCCCGTGTAAAGAAAGGTAAAAATGCGTAGGAGCTATCTATAAAAATTAAGCATTTAACTATTGACATTTATTAGCTGGACTTTCTAGCGTTTTGGGACAAAAAAGCCATTACAGAGAAGTTAATCTCCATAATGGCTGATTTCCGAACGGAATATACACATTCTTCTCTGTCTTTGTTATTTGTTGCTATTACTTTTGTAGGTACCTTCGTTTCATCGTTTACTTTTTATTGGCTAAAATATTGAATTTTCAAGGTTCAGCACACTTTTCAGTATGGGAAGTTTGAGATAGTAATATTTAGATGTTTTTAGTTCTTGTTTTTTATTGAGCAGAACTTCTTATAGAAAGCTCAGTATTATACTGCCCAATGTCGTTGAGTAATACATTATGTATTTCATATAAATTCTTAATTTTACATATATTTTTCTCACATATACTATTTCTATCCACAAGTACACATTTCATTCCAATTTTTTCACATGGCAAAATATCTGTTTTTATATTATCACCAACATATATAACTGAATCAATTTTCTCGCCTGACTGTTTGACCGCCTCATAAAAAATATCAACGGAAGGTTTTGCAAATCCTGTTTCTTCTGAAATAAGAATTATTTCAAAATATTTTTCAATGTTCGTACAACTCAACTTTGCTCTTTGCTGTATAGATTTCCCATTACTTATGATACCTAGTCGATATCCTTCCAATGAATGTAGCATATCAACCACATCATCAAATAAAATCCAACTATTTTCTAATTGTTTTTGATACTCTTCAAACAATTCCATTGCAATCTTTTCATTTTCCACATACCCACAATAACTTAACATTTTAATAAATCGATTTTTTCCTTGCTCTTCGAAAGTTATCTGTTTTGATAAATAATAATCAAAATACTTTCTAGAAATCTTACTCCAATAATCTGTTTGATTATTATTTAATACCAGTCCATATTTTTCTTTAAATATGAACTCTATCGCTTTTCTCTCTGAAGAATTGTAATCAATCAACGTATTATCTAAATCGAAATAAATCATAATAAATGCTCCTTGCTTCACACTCTCCAATGCCATCTTTTAGTGAATATACTGAGTTTTCCTGTAAAAGAATAGGTTCCTGTTTCAAATAAAATCATATCTTCTTTAAGTGGCATATTACACATCTCTTCGAACACGTTTACTATGTGTTCCAGGCTAGAATTATCTGAAATACTATTTTTCAAATATCCTAATAAACTTTCCTTTGATGTCTTCTTAAATCTATCAAATAAGCCCATTTGAACCCTCCTGTAATTTGTACTTATAGGCTCAGCATAAGCCCCAATATCATATGTAATATATTATTACAACAAAACCCTAACCCCTGTTGTAATATCGTTCTGATTCCATAAAAGACTCAATAACCGCTTTGCCTATTTCCTCAGCATCTGCATCAGCAAATAATATAAATTCTTTGATGATTTCATCATATGTATATTGTCTTTTATGTGATTTTTTCATCGAATGTATTATATACTGATTATCTTCAGTGATTTTAACACGAACATAATGATTATTTTTCCAAAAAGATACTCGGCTTCTATATTTCGTATTTTTCTTCCATGCAGCATTTTCTTTTCGCTCATTAGGCGTCAGCGAAGATAAAGGACTGTTTCTTATGTAATCAAGAGCACTTTTTACACCTTCACCGACAGAAACAGCATTGTCCAAATCTGATAAACTTATGAACCAATCTGAATCAATCGAATATCCTGCAATATGGTCAATAAGCGGAACAATTAATATTCGCCCCTCTCCCTTATATATAGATATTAATAACGGATATGAATGTAACATCATAAATTCACCTCATTTACAAATTCCGATTGAACAAAATCGCTGCGCGATGGCCTGCCAAGGCTGTGGCGCAGTTTTATTTTTATTAAAAAGCAGTGGAATTACTTTTCATAATCCGTTATTGTTAAGTTACCACACGAAACAACTGAACTAAGAAAGCTCCACTGCCTATGATAAGAATAACATTTTCCAGTCTCTTCCGCAATCGGAATTATGACGCTAATGCACCTCCGAATAGGTAGATGTAATTATTAACACTACTTATTCTGGAGGTTTTATTATGTATAAAGATATTTTTGAATCCATCCGCAATGAAGCGGAAAAACGTAACCTGCGTGAAAGAACTATTCAACTGTATTGCTCGGATGTCAGTTACTTCCTTCGTTGGATCGGAAAAAATGTTTCTGATCTTACACTTGAAGATGCGGAAAGTTTTCTTACTGCAAAACGTCTGGAAGGAAGGTCTCCTGAAACTCACAATCACTATCGGTCTGCAATAAAGTTCTTATATAAAAAGGTGCTGAAGACTGTCTGGGATGATGACACTGTTCCAGCTATGAAAAGAGAACGCAATCTTCCTGCTGTTCTGTCCCGCGATGAAATAAATGCAATCATTGATGCCACTCCGAATCTGAAACATAAAGCGATTATTGCAACTATGTATTCTTCTGGATTACGTGTATCGGAGGTCGTTCATCTCCATTATGATGACATTTCCCGTACCAACATGACAATTCATGTTCGTGAAACCAAAGGCAGAATTGACAGGTATACGATTCTGTTCTCAAAAAAATTTAGACCTTCTCACTGAGTATTGGTACAAATGTGGTCGCCCCAAAGATATCCTTTTCCCAAGTTCCTGGACCGGTGGATATCTTGATATAACCGGTGTTAACCAGTTCTTTAAGAAAAGTGCTAAACTCGCCGGCATTAACCGTCATGTTTCCTCTCATGCGTGCCGTCATAGTTTTGCCAGCCACTTATTCGAAAGTGGCACAGATATAAAATATATCCAGTCACTTCTGGGACATGTTGATCCCCGCTCTACAGATGTTTACCTTCATGTGAGCAACAAGACACTTCTTGGGATCCGCAGCCCGTTCGACAACCCGGAAGGTGGTGAATCATGAGTAAGAATTGTACGATTCAGGATGTTTTTCATCGTTTTTATCCATCTTTTGAATCCACACATAGTATTTCTCCCGCTCAGCGAAAGGCCGCTTATCACATCATGAATTGCAAAACCGGTGCCTTTGGTGTGAATGTAAGCGTATGCGAGGACTGCGGCTGCATGTCAGTCCACTATAACTCCTGCCGTGACAGATGCTGTCCTATGTGTCAGGAGTTTCCAAAGGAAAAGTGGGTAGATGCACGGCGTGAGGATATCTTAGATGCTCCTTATTTCCATGTGGTTTTTACAGTTCCGGAAGAACTCAATCCCATTATCTACAGCAACCAGAAATTCTTATATACTGCTCTTTATCATGCGGCTTCAGATACTCTCAGTGAACTTGCTGCTGATAATAAATATCTTGGGACTGATATCGGCTATATCTGTATCCTCCATACATGGGGAAGTACCATGAATTTTCATCCTCATATCCATGCGATTGTTCTTGGTGGAGGGCTGGATGTGAAAAATCATTGGAAAGACAATGGGAAAGATTTTTTCCTTCCGATTAAGGTAATCTCAAAAACGTTTCGTGGAAAATACATGGCTGAACTTAAGCAGCTCTGGGAAAATGACAGGCTTGAATTTCATGGATCGGCTGCACCTTACAAAAACTACTATACTTTTAAGGAATTGTTAAATACCTGCTATGCAAAGGAATGGATTCCTTATTGCAAGAAACCATTTGACGGTGCCGAATCTGTCATCAGATACCTTGGAAAATACACCCACCGGATTGCTATCAGCAACTACC
>ENA-OQHA01000028-OQHA01000028.1-human-gut-metagenome-genome-assembly--contig:-NODE-28-length-71608-cov-5.764021_pt1 | contig 71608 bp, 83 predicted proteins | sample MGYA00242558_ERZ504707 | MGnify/ENA primary metagenome ERZ504707 (study PRJEB26092, sample SAMD00036197) | human gut metagenome | host: Homo sapiens | study: EMG produced TPA metagenomics assembly of... | reverse complement strand
ATTTCTTTCTCTGGAGCCTTCCTAAAATGGCTCTAAGTATAAGTCTCTAAATTTTTCTTTTTCCCATTCAAAAATCTGTATTTTTATTTCCGTGTTCCGCTCTCTTTCTCCTTTTTGTTTAACTCCACACTGGATTTCATCGGATACTCAAAAATGAGCGGCAGATCCCGCACTACAACCGGATAACAGCGATCATGAAAAATAACGGTTTCATTTTTCTTCAGATGCTGCAATCTCGAAACTGAAAGCAGCGGGCGGTCGAATTCATTCTGTCCCGCGAGTTTGCTGATATATTCCAGAAAACTGATTTCCCGTGTATGAAGATAAATAAGATTTCCGCAGTTGTCCATAATGGTTCTGCTTACGTTTTCATTGTATTTATCTTTCATCTGACTGTAGGACTGAATGACCAGATGAAAACGAATATTACGGCTTCTGGCTGCTGTCAGCATCGGCACAATGTCATCCAGCTTTGGCATATTGCAGAATTCTTCCAGAATAAAATTGACACGCACCGGAAGCGTTCCCTTACAGGCATCCGCCTGATCCAGCAGACTTTCATAGCACTGCGAAATAAACAGCGCTGCCAGAAAATGATACGTTGTCTTCTCATCGGGTACAACCAGAAAAATCGCTGTTTTCTCCTTTCCAATCTCTTCCATGGAAAAGTAGTACCTGACATCATTTCCGTCAGCGCTTTCGATGCTTTGAATAATCCCGTCAGCTGATCAAATGTCGAGGTAATACAGGTTTTCGTATTTTCTGCTGTTAAATTCATAAAACCGGCCAGATCCTGATAAATATCAGAGTCCGTCGACAGTGCCAGAAAGCAATTCTGAAGCATGCCGCTCTGCATCTTTGCATGCCGCCAGTCCAGAATTGATTTTATCGAAAGGCTTTCTTCCGTCATAAGAATCAGTTTGCTGATTCCTCGTGCAAGCTGTCCGGCCGTATCGTTCCAGTAAGGATCTTTTCCCTTTTCTGTTCGCGCGAAAAATAAACTCTGTAAAACATCATTCAGATGATTTGCGGATTCCGCCCTTTTTCCACGCTTATATGCTTTCTGAACACGCTCAAACGGATTCCAGCGATCTGGAGACTCCTGCGGTTTTCTCCAGTTCAGGACCACTTTTTGATATCCCTTCCGTTCCAGAAATTCTCCTGACTTGCGTACCAGTTCCCCCTTTGGATCCACAATCACCATCGATTCACCCGCCATCGCACACGAATAGATTAACGGAAGCACGAATTTCAGGGTCTTCTGGGAACCTGTATCTCCAACAATCAGATCATGGCTGTCACTGTGATCGGTATAGCAGATATCATTCTTTCGGAACAAAACGGGACCTCCCTGAAAGGTACCACAGCTGGATTTTAACTCAAACGCTGCTAAATCTTCCATAAACTCCTGCTCATATCCCATTCTCGATTCTGAATAAACAAGCCCATCTTTTAACATATACCAGTTCCTCCTCACCCAATTTCTGCACGAAATCCAATCTCTTTTTTCGGCATCTCTTTTTCTGGCAATCCGGATACGGTTCTGATATCCTCCTCACCAATCTGTTTTTCTGCCTCTGGCTGCATCAGCTTATCCAGCCGAATTTGCCTGAACAACTGCAATACCAGGGTTTCATTATCCAGCTGCATTTCCTTTCGTGTTTCCAGCAGCCCGGACAGCTTTTTCTTTGCTTCCTCCGTTACCAAATACCCGTTTCGTTCCGCATCTTCACAGAACAATGTCATACATTCCTGAATCTTCTTTGTTTCGCATTTTTGCCGGATCCAGAGCTGATTCTTGCTGAACTCGCCAAATAAAGCCTCCTGATACTTTGCGTTCTTCTCCGTTGGCATCAGGATTAAAAAGCATACCTCCCGATGTTCTCTGATAAAGTGCAGAAACTGTTCCAGACAGGATTATACCCGGATCTGCTCCATTCCTCCGAACACTCCACAATCAGAATCCCTGATACCTGTCATAGCAGTCCCGTGCAATACTGTAACTGTCCCGCAAATGATACATAAACTGTTCAGCCTTACCTGCATTTTCATAATACGGCATAAAAATTGAAAAACTCTTTACCGCCCCCTGGAACTGCATTACTTTGTCCATTTCCATCATGGCAGTCAGTTCGTTCGCATCTGCTTCAAGCTTACTGACCGATTCACCCCATAAATAAAAATTCGGGCAGGTTCCCGGTTCTATTTCGTTCATGATCTGAAATCCCTTTAATAATCTGCGATGTACCAATGCGTTTTCCTCCAATCCTCTTTTCTTATCTATAAAAGGAATCTCTGCTTTTTCATTTTTCCCGAAAAAAATAACCCCGGGATTTATCCCGGAGCCATTTTTTCACTGCTTCTTCAGTCTGCTTTCTCAATATAAATCTCAAAACTCTCAGACGGAATATCCGCCAAAGTTCCTTTCAGGCAGTATCCGCTTTCCTGCAGAGAAAATTCCATCGTCGTTTCGTCGGCAAATTTCAGATATACCTTAAAATCTGCTGCACTTTTTCCCTCTGCCTCAAACTGAATCATCAGCTTATGGTTTTCTGCATCATATACAACATACGTGTTTTCGTCGTCCAGATCCTCCATCCGCAAAACTGTATTTCTGCTTTTTGCTGCCCCTCTGACTCCAGTCGCCAGAACAGGTTCAAACAGAAAAGCGTCCGCCTGATTCTGGATCTGCTCACCGATCAGAGAAATCTGATCTTGGATTCGTTCGCAGGTTACCCTGATTGCCGCAAGAAGTTTTCTTGCCGACTCAGCAGTTTCTTCTTCGCTGTATACAGGATTCAAAACCAAATCACAGTCTACACGGGTGGCTTCTGCCAACACCGCCATAATGCAATAACTCTCCATACATTCTTTACATGATCTGATATGTTCCATCTGCTGTTCTTCTTCCGCAGTCAGAGTCTCGTGATTACCGATTGCTTCTACCAGGTGATAGATCTGATCCTCTGTTAAATGCATCATTTTTTCCTTCCTCCTTTAAACAGATTGTACGTTTTATCGCTTTCAACAATATGATCCACTGCCCAATTCGCTAAACGTTTATCTTTCTTGATTTCCCGATGCGCCAATTCTGTCACCGTTTTATGCATGGATTCCGACCAGTCGTCTATTCTTCTTTGGTCGTACACCTCGGTGTATACAACATCTTTTAAAAGCTTTCTTTCCGAATTAACGTATATCTCCAGATCCATTTGATTCCAGAAATTCTCCGACCATCGCAGCGAATCATACAGCCATTCCTGCATTTCTTCTTCCGACTGTTCGCCAAGGATCTCCATCGTCTTTTCCTGCATATGTTCAAACGCCCATGCGGCAGAGGCTCCCTTGGAATCTGGAATCGTCTCGATCCCATACATGATATAAAGAACATGCGGCAAAATACGTGCATAGTATAAAGCCAGAGCTCTCGGCGGCTCGGCTTTTGCATTCGTCATTGCCTGACAATACTTCTGCAAATATATCCCAAAAATATTTCTTGATTCCTCTGCAAAAACTTCTGATTCTGCTCTGTTTTTCTTGTTTGGATCTGCTGCCAGCTCACCATATGTTCCATCACTGTCCGGTAAATTCGCATCAAGATAAACCACTTCCATATAACTTTTTTGATCTTCTTTTCCTTTTTTACCTTTTTTCTTTACCTCTCTCATCTTTTGTTCATATGAGTTTTTTTTCTTTGCAATATCCACTGCTTTATAAGTATAAATCCCGCCACAATATTGGCTGAACTCCTTATGAAGTTCCCCAGTTTCTCTTTGTTTCTTTATCCGGGTCCAAATCCCCTGTCTTGCTTCCTGCATCGCATCCTCATAATTTTCTTTATCACAACAGCCTTTCTCCCTCAACTCACTTTTTACTCTGTTTTTGTAAATAGAATCCAGTACTGTAATCATTTCTTCAAAATCGGCTTCCTCATTGGAAATGAAATACCGTTCATAGAGTTCCTGTGCTCTTTGAAACTTTTCAAGTCCAGGATTTTCATTCTCTTGTGATGGTACCTTATTTTTCTCTTGTTCCATAGTCTGTCTCCCTTTCTTTTTCCTAGTTTAATGACATTGACAGCAGACAAATCCTCCCCAAAATGCTTCTTTTCGAAAAGGTTTCCATCTGCCGTTTTTTTCTTCCAGTGATTCCATAAATTCCTGACTTTCCTCATCCAGAAGCTGATACGTATCACTTCGGAACCATCCCTGCATCCGCAGCTCCTCAATGGTTGCATCCCGCAGATAATCCTGCGCTTTTCGCAAAGCAGTCGGTGGTTCCTCTGCCCCATTTGCATAATAAGAATAAAATGCATCCATGAAAACAGCAGTAGCCAGATCATTTACACTCCACAGACTGGATATCACATACTTTACTCCTGCTGCGGAAAATGCGCTGACCATACCATGAAATCCTGTACTTAAAAACACTTCATTCATTCCGGACAGGCAAGAAGACAATACAACCAGCTTTGTCGAAGTCAGATCCATCCGGCTCACCTCATCCGCTGTCAGCAATCCATTTCCATAAACTGGATTTTCTACGCCTGTTCGATACCAGTTTTTGATTCCGGTAAACGCAAGCCAGGATGAATACAGGGAAATATCCTGATTTTCCATATCAAAATAGCCATGGGTTGCGATGTGAATATTTTTATATCCATGTGCAGACAAAACGACATTCTTTGTTGCTGCCGCCCCCGTATACATTCTTCCCCCGGTTCTGCTACAGATTCTGTACGCTTCTACTTTTGAAAATGGAAGTTTTTCCACAGTATCCAGATCCATCTTTCTGTCACGTCCAGTTTCTTCTGTCTTTTCCCGTTCCAGCTCTGTTCTTCGCTCTCTTACTTCATATTCCGGCTGCCGACAATCAACGTTGCCTTACTTCCAGAACTTTCCATCGTTTCAAAAAGGAAATCTCTTGCACATTCTATCTTAATACAATTATGCCGATCTGCAATTCTTATTTTTTTCTCATCATACAGTAAATCAAATGGAACATTAATCAGTTCATCATCCGGTGCAAGATATACCGTCTCATATTCCTCAATCTCTGACAGGACAGGAGAAATCACCGCATGATAAAGCCGATACCGCAATGTCTCCAGCTCTTCAGTCTCTTCTATGGACGCCTCTCCCTGGGAAATACGCTGCATAATCCAAACAAAGTTTCTTGCATCTGTCGCGATCTCCATGCCGCCTGAAATGGTTATTCTACGCAGACTGCAGCAGCCTGATTTTTTCGTCGTTATGTAAACATCAAATACCGATGGAACCTCATTTCTGTCCTCAGACTGCATCTGTCCATACTGGTCCACTGTCAGAAAATACTCTACAACTGCCGTATCATCCGGAATGGCATTCTGTACTGTTTCCAGCGAAATCTTCATAAAATCGATATTTTCCGGAAAGCAGGCAGCAAATTCATTTTCCATGTTTCGCAGATCTTCCAGCTGTTTCTCATAATCCTTTTCTGCATTCCGAAGCATATTTTCCGACTCCAATGCTGCAACTGCATTCTGTGCTTTCCGGATCCGTTCCAGAAGCTCCGGCTGAACCGTATTTTTTTGAAGCATGCGGTTTCTCTCCCGGCCTGCAAGAGATGCCAATGCTTTGAAACGCAAAATCCATTCATATAATACTGCACTGTCCGCAAACTGTCTTCCCCTGGCATAACAGCTATGAAATGTCATCTGCACCGGTGCCAGAATCATGATTAACCTGGTATCATTCAGATATTTTACGTATGGATGCCATACATTCGTTATCTCATCCAGCGATTTTTCCAGATATGAAAATCCTTCCGTATTTCTTCCACTTCTGCATAGAACGGTACCATAACTCTGGTATATCGCCGCTTTCTGGATCGGTTGAATTCCACGATTTTCCATCTTGTCGATCAGACTCTGAAAAGACGCATCTGCCTCTTCCTGCCCCAGATTCCATAACAGCAGTGCCTTGCCGTATTCCATCATCGCAGTCTGCATCGCTGTAAGATCCAATATCTGACTCTCCTGCTCAATTCTTTGAAGCGTCCGGCAAAAATACTTCTGCTCCTCTCTTTTTCTCGTACCGCTTTCCTGCTGCATAAAATAGAACATACAGATAATTGCAAATACAGCTTTTTCGCGCGTTATCGTTCCTGCATCCGCACTTAAAAGATCCGTACACGTCTCCACCAGAAGATCACTGAGATCTGCAAGTTCTTCTGAATCTGCCTGATCCATCATCTGCATCCGCAGCGCAACTGCCAGAGTATCCATCCGGTCAAGCGTCTCTTCCCTGATCGTCTGCTGCTCTTCTTCCTCCTCTGTCAGACGATACATCTCATCCAACAGCGGATATGCCTTTTCCTGATCATTCTGCACATAATAAATCAACAGCAGATTGCTCTGTATATCTATGGTAGAAAGCATACTTATCTCTTCGTCAGAGGCTTCTGCTTTCAGCGCCTGCTGAAAAGCCTCTTCTGCCTGCATATATTCTCCCACGTTCATATAAAATGCCCCCAGGAAGTTCCAGGCCATACGCATGCTGGCACACGTTTCCCCTGTATCTTTATATTTCCGGCAAAGCTGTATATACAGTTCCAGATACCGCCGATACGCATTCTGATTACTGCTGTGATCCGACATTCCCATTAACGCAATGCATAAGGTTTCAGCTCAAAGATCTGCAGCTGTTCCGGATTCTCCTGATCTTCAAAGTCTCCCGATTCTATCCGGTCTACAAAATGCAATAAATCCGCTCTTCCTTCGCGTCCGTTTGTGCAAGAAAATTCGCAGATAGCCCGTCCCCGCCTTGCCAGCTCTGTGTAATAGTTTTCTTCTCCCAGACAGTTCTTTCGAATCTGAAAGCACTGCTCAAACACATGCATGGCATCTTCTGCACGTCCCAGATTCTGCAGACTGTCTCCATAAAACCAGTAAAAATCGCCGGCATATAAAGAAGTGTCGCCCGCAAAAAGCTGCTGTTCTGCATCGCCAATCCTGCAGATAGCTTCAGGACTATCTCCACCCATCTGTGAAATAGCCCGGAATATTACTTCTTTATGATTTTTATTCCCACGTTTTCGACTGTAAGTGCAAAGAGCCTCCAGCACTTTGACAGCTTCTCCGTTTTTTCCGATATTTTGCATATATGCGGCAGTACTCATGAACAGAAAAAACATTTCCTGAGGAATGCCGACAGCTGCTTTCCACGGTAAATTCCAGTTGTAATTCTGCTGTATCATTTCCCGGTCTTCTTCCAGGCAGATGGACTTTAACAGATCATATGCATCACTTCTTACCATTCAGAGATCGTACTCTCATATTCAAAGCTTTGCACATGCGAAACCAGTTCTTCGATGTCTTCTTTTACCTGTTCAACCAGATCCCGGGATCCCTCGCGAATCAGTTCACATTCTGTTTTTATCCGAAGGGAAAACAGCGAAATAAGGACGATGTCTTCATCGTCCTCTTCGCTGGAAGTATCTTTTGCTGGTTCCTCATCTGATTCCTGTATCACCGCCGCAAGAGCTGCAATGAACCGGTTCAATTTTTCTCTTTCTGAGCTTCAATACGCTCAGTGAGGGATTCGTATTCCTGTTGTGCTTTCATCAGCGTAACCTCCCTGTATTATAGAGACTTTTTGTTCTGACTGCGTTTTCTATCTTTTAAACAAAAGTCTCAGCTGTATATATCTGACTGCTCCGAGCAGAAACGTAATTAATCCGATAACATATCCGATGATCAGATATCCCACAAACAGAACCACTCCGATTGCAATATTACCGGAGAAAAAAAGCTCCGATAGTTGTGAATCCAAACCAGTTTTTCAAAAAAATTCCATCCCCATACGTAGGCTGCAATCACGATAATCCAGTCACCACTGCCTCCAAACAGCATCGCAAGCAGTCCAACAACAATGACCAGGGCTGTGAGTAAAATTCTAGGCTGAAGATACGTCAGCTGTTCTTCCGGGGTATTTCCAAATAATCTCTGAAACATATTTTTTCCTTTCTGAATCGTATTGGATTCTCTGCATTTTTCTGTTATTTTTCCGTCATCTTTTCATAGCTGCACACACCATCCCTTCTTCCATAGGCGCTCCGTGTCTTTCATTCCGTAAAGCTATCATTGCTTCATTATATAATTCTCTGTTAATATCATTTTCCCGACAAAAACTTTTAATTTATTGCTATTTAATTCAAAACAGAGATTTCTTCTATTGCTTCTATAATTTCCTGATAGTCGCAAAGTCCATTTCCTACATATCTTCCCTTTTCACTGTCATATTGTGCATCCTGAAATATTTTTATTTTCTTTCTCTGTGTCATAAACCTCATTCAATTTTCTCTCGTATTCTTCTGATGACACCTCCTCATTTTCCCAGAAATACCGATAAACAGGCATACCATCGTCACCATATTCTACTTTTGAATTGTCTTCTGCTCCATATTCTCCACTATAAAGCAGGACAAAATTTCCATTTTCCAGGGTATATATTTTGTCATAGTATTCATCCATGTGTCCGCCGAAATCCCGGAACAGATTTGCTCCTTCAATATAACGGAAACCATAATTATACATTTTCTGCTCTACAATCTCCCCATTGAAATAGCTGAGTATTGCATCTCCACCTGCTGTGCTTCCGAAATTAATATATAACTCTGGAACTCCATCTCCGTTTAAATCAAGAAGTTTATAAATCTCCCTGTGTGTTCCTTTTTCCGGATCTTCTATTTGCGTATTGGTTTCGATATAATTTAAATATGCACTTTTCCAGGAATCTTCCTGGGCTGTTTTTTCACCCGTTAAATTCTCTAACGCTTCGGCTATACCTTCTCCCTCTGGCCAGTTATTGAGATACCAATCCTTTAAATTGCCATCCTCATCAGCATCAAGCTCAACGTAATAAGGTTCTTCCTCTATCAGAGTAAGATAGGAATGGCCTGACTCAGATTCAGCATATATTACCCATCCATTCTCCGTTAAAGCCTGATCCGCTTCCGTCATGCTGTCTCCAAGGGCTGTTCCATATAACTTTACGTAAGACGCTCCCTCATTCTTCATGCTAAAAAGGCCATTTTTCCACTCTACATAGAAGTCATCGACCATATAGATTCCGAATCCGGGAATTGCCAATAGTCCACCGGCTGCATCGCCAACAGCTCTTTCAGCTGATCATACGATTCTAAGTAATCACTGATTTCGATCGTATCGTGTATCTCATCTACATGGAATATATTATTTATCGCGTCATAGCACTTAACCAGCACTTCTATCTGACTGTCATACCATTCATCTGTTTTCATACCATTCCCGCTAAAATACTCTTTCAGCCATCGAAAAGAAGACACTCCCTCTGCATCCTTCATAAGTAACTGATGCACAAGATATTCTCCACGTGCATGGTTCACGATCAGGCTCTTATAATAGTAGCATTTTTCGTTTAACGCATTGATTTTATCTGTTGTTGTATCAGTTGGCACCTCTACCGCTTCACTTGCTTTCAGTAATGCATCTGAAATATCTGCAACAACTTTCATTTCCTGATAGCGATTATATGTATTATTCGTTCCAGCTGCTAAATTTCCAAGACAAAGCATCCCATTAAAAGCCAATTTCACATCTGAGAATGTCTCTGTAATTTCAATTGCTTTATCCGTAAAAAATTTAACAGTATTATCTGTATTGTATAGCTCAGATTGTTTTAACAGATCAACGCCTAAATTATCATAGAAAGCGTCAGCTCCAAATTCTCCCCATTCTCCATTTACGTCTGCCAAATACTCTACTCTTTTAGCAAGCAAATTATTACCCGCTTTTTTTAAATCCTCAGCCACTTCTTTTAATTCTGAATTCTCGCTGTATGAAACAATTGCATCCAGAAACATTGTTGATTCTGCATAATCCTGGAATATGATTTCATAATATTTAGCAAGTTCTTTGGTATCAGCAATGACTGTTCTGCTATCTAATGCTGCTCCCGCTATCTCATTAACAGAATCGACAATTTCTGTCTTTCCAATTATCTCGCCGATAGAATCAATAATTCCCGTGTCTCCGATTATCTCATGTGCAATATCCAACGCATCCAAAGCCAGATCTTGTATATCGTTAACATTATCAAATCTACTCTGGTTGGAAACCTGTTCAACAATTTCTCCTGTCTGCATACTGATTAAACAACTAAGTATTTCGGCATATCTTTGTTCGTCCGGGTATTCATCAATCATTTTCGAAGAAATATCCAACGCCCACGAGAATGTATGATCCTCATTCATTTTATGCATCATCTTCCAATAAGCAATTCCCTCATCCGAACATAAACATTTTTCAAATAACGATTCATTTTCTGTATAGTTTTGAGCAATGCTTTCCATTTGGCTTTCACTGTAATAAACTTCTTCATCCGACGCCTTAACATTCTGCAGCGTCATTCCTGCTGTCATACTGATGATCAACATTGCAACCAGTATTCTCTTCATACCCTTTACTCCTCCGCCAGTGCGTTGATTGCGTCTGTAAGTTCTTTTTCAAGTAACTGGTTAATGGCCTCTTCCTTATAAATTACTGTTTCTCCATTCTCAACAGCAACCCTGGCCGTAATCTCAGCTTTACAGGTTTTAAATTTCTTTTGCTGTAAAGCTTCCTGAACAAATTTCCGGATTCTCCGATTCATTCGCTTCCAGATATAAGCTCTTGTAATCCGGAAATTCTACGCTTAACTGCACGGTTCCCTCCGTTTCCGTATCCATTTCGGTTTCACCGGTTTTTATTGTGATGCATTCTTCATTGAGTTCCCGTAAATCCTTCGGTGCTGATTCACTCACTGTTTCTGTATTGTTTTCGCTTTTTCCGCATCCCCAAAGCAGAGTTGTACATAACAGCATTATAAAAATATGTTTTATCTTTTTCACCATCTCTCACTGCTCCTTTTCATTTCTATTCTTCTTACTATCTATATCTAGAGAAAACAAATTTTCCCAACAAAAAATTTTTATTTCATATGCTCCGTTTACTCATAACTAGAAAATATTTTAAACTTATCTTCTACGATATCGTAGTTTTTTCCTTCTCGTACCGGTAAACATTTTCCCAGTCATCCTCTACATAAAGATCCGATCCGTCGACCCAGGCCATTCGTCCGTCATTTAATATCTCATTTGTTAAATTATTCTTCTCAGAAAAAGATGATATTTTTTCATTCGTTAAATAATACTTTTTTCCATTATAATTTACACTTGCCGGAAGCATACAATCCATATATATGTTTCCGCAGAATTTGTAAACATCATTATTTACATGAACATATTGTCTGAGCGCATCCAATTCAATATACATTTCGTATTCGCTTTGCAATAATGCGCAAGACTCAATTTTATTTCTTCGAATCAGAACTCCGCTGCCTTGCTGGGAAATAAAATTGTTTGAAATACAATTACGTAGCATATTTATTGAAAAATATATGTCTCCCTTATAAACAACTACAGATAACTCATTATTTATTTTTCTCCATTAATAAATACATCTTTCGTATAGGAAAGCAATTCACTATTCCTACACTGTTAACATATCTTCCCCCTTGACTGTATATTTTATAGTTTCTTCCTATATCAATACCAATACAAATCGCTAAAAGAGTCAAAGTATAAGAAAAATATATATCCTGCGAGACTTCAATAGATATCCTCCTATATCACAAGGCTGCCATTTGTTTCAAAAATGGCAGCCTATGAATACGCGCTCCTCCTTATTTCCAATCAATCCCTGCCTAAAAAAGAGCTATACCTCATACAATTCCTGTTTATTCCTCGCTTATATCAAGTTCTTTTTTAAAATCACTATCCGCTCCAGAATCAACAACTGCCTTATTCTCACCAAACTGTTCCTTATCGATATCCAAAGCTGTTTCACTTACACCGGATACGTCATCACTGAAAATCATTGACGGATTAGATTTACTTCCCATCGTATTAATTGTCTGAACCGTATCACCCTCAATTTCAAAAACGTTCCAGATATTTCCGGCAACATTAATTGGAACATTGTATGTCGCAAGCAATGTATTTCCGCAATACAGTTTTACTTTCGCTCCAGACATTGACAGTTCTGTTGAGGAAGCATTACTGCGGTTTGAATAATCATGTACCGCATATTTATATATGCCATCCTGCGTTTTTTTCAACGTAATTGTTTCAGGTCCATAACTTGAAGTATCATCCAAATCCAATGTTGCAACTGTCTCTCCATTGTCGAAAGCACTCATATCACTGTAGTAGACATGGAATCGTTCGCCTGTAGACAGTGGGCCGGAAAGATGCGAATCCAGATCGCTCGGTGTACTTGACCACGTCAAAACAATACGATATTCATCGTCTGAGAGAACAGGTGTGATTACCCCATCCTGATCTGCATTATCCATATTGGTACAAATCACATTCGCATATCCCGTAATGTATCCTTCTTTGCTAAATTCTGCTGTATAGCATCCTTCCAGCACTTCAAGGGAATACTGCCCATTGTCGTCTGTTACAGTCACAGCATCTGCATCCGTCTCAACCACAGTTGCAAGTGTTCCATTCTTGTTGTCCCAGCCTGGTCGAAGCCGAACAGTGACATCTGAAATTGCAGAACCTGTAAGTGCACTGCGTACCGTGCCATGAATGTAATTGCTTACTTCCGCACCAGAATCACCCCAGAGAATTACATTATCCAAATATGTAATCTGATTATTCGTTACCGTTACATCACAAATAGCAAATGGTAAATATCCCTCTTTATAAATATTAATATAATATTGTCCATCTTCCAGAACCAACTCATAATTACCGTCAGAATCAGATTTAGTTGCTGATGCATATTCAGAAAGATTTCCATCATAATCAGAGATTCTGTATGCAGATACATTCACATCATTCAGCTCAACCACCTGGTGGTCATCATCATATCCTCTGACATTGCCCATAACAATACCTGTCGATGGATTAACAGGAGAAATCGCTTCGCCTTGTGTATTCAAAGCTAACTCTACTGCTGCGCCGGCATTAACCATTCGGTATGTTAATAATTCTTTATGCGCAATATCTGTCGAAGTATCTTTTGAATTATGATCCGTTACCGTAGTTGTTGCAGTTCCAACAATAATATTCTTTACCTGTGTACCGGATAAACTCGGATTCACAGAAAAACACATTGTTGCAATACCAGACACATGCGGAGTAGCCATTGAAGTTCCGGTTTTATTTCCATATTTATTTTTAGGAAGTGTACTATATATATCTGTTCCTGGTGCTACAACATCAATCCTTTCACCATAGTTGCTCCCTCGTGCAAAGAAAAATCCATCAAATACTCGTTCACCAAACCATCCAAAAAGACCATTTTTATGACTCCCATTGGATCCAATATTTCCAACAACAATGATTCTGTCTTTGACCTCCGGAATGGTTATCCAACAAAAGAGACCACTATTTATTGCATTTGTTGTCTCGTACAACTGTGTACTTTCATTCTTTATGGAATTTCCGGCTGATTGAACAATAACAAAATCATAGCCCTTATGAAGCATTTTATCCAAGAAACTGCCCAAAATGTTCCCCTGCTCCATACTGACATCCGCATCAGGCTTTGTCAAACCCATACTAACATTTATTACTTTACAGTTTGATGTAATTAACTTTGCAAGTGCATATTTCCATTCCATATATCCTGTAAGGTTCTTATTTGAATCAGTTATTACTGAATCCGACTGTTCCCCCAATATAGAATATCCGTAAAGAGTAACCTTAGGTGCAACTCCTGCAATTCCAATCGTATTATTATAACCCGCTGCTAATATTCCAGCTACATGTGTACCATGTGTACGATTTTTTCATCCTTTTCAGAATAAATAGATTCAGGATTATTCCATACTTTAGTATACACTAAATCCTCCTGATTCGTATCAAACATCGTATCAATAATACCAACTTTCACATAGGACATTTCATCATAATGTTCCCATGCCTCCATAGCATTGATTGCTTCAACACCCCAGTTAGTTCCCTCCGGATAATCAGAACTCCACTCTTCCGAAGCCCACTTAGAATCATTTGGAATTGCATCAAATTCTATTTCATCTACGTAATGGATCGTTATGTCATCAACAGCATTGTTTGCCTTTAATTGCTCGACTATTTCGTTCAATTCAGAAACTGTCTTAGCCTCAGAAATTTCAATTTGATAGTCGTTTGTAATTTCAATACATCCAACAATAACCCCATTGATTTCACTGACAATTTTTTCAATTTCTTCCCTTGCTGTTCCTTCCCGAGCTGTAAGTAAAATTTCATTGTCAACAAAATAATCGCCAGTTGCTTCATCCGAAACAATGTGATCATCAGAAGGCTTTCTGAAAGAAATTTCACCTGCATCCGTGGGTTCTTCTTCCGATTTCATATCTCTATCGTATTTTACAATAGCTTTAATTTCCAGTTCATTATTGTCAACAAGAATGTTTTCCGAAATTGAAATCGATTCATTCTCTACCTCTGCTGCTTCTGCGGAAGTAGAAAATCCCATTGATGTCGTTCCCAGCATCGTTAAACATAAAAACAACGATAAGAATTTTTTACCATTCTTTTTCTTCTTCAAAATCAGCACAACGATACCACTGCCTGCAAGCAACAGTAAAACAACCCAAACCGCAATATTGGTATTATCCCCCGTTGTCGGAGTAAGACTTGTCTTATCAGCTGCTTTTTCCGTCGTATCTTTATTTTCCGTTGTATTGTTTTTATTTCCACTTTCTACATCGGATTTTTTCTCCTTATCGGTGCCGCCACCTGTCGTGGTATTACCCTTATTCTCTCCGATATTTCCAGTGTTACCCGAATTGTCTCCTGTATCTGGTTTTTCTGTATTCTCTTTATTGTCATCTCCTGTATTTGGCTTGTCCTCACCGGCATCAGACTCTTCTGCCACATAGGTGACGGTCATACTTACCGTCTCACCCGCACCTAAAGACTCCACCTGTTTGGCTGCCTCCGAGCCATCCGCCAGCTTATACCCATCAGGGATCAGATTCTCCAACGACACATTGCTGACTGCAGTGTCGTTTGTGTTCGTCACCGTCAACGTTGCTGCAATTTCTTCACCCTTACTATACTCCTCTTTGTCTGTAGTCAGAGTGACTTCGAATCCATCCTGAGAATCCGATGCTGCCAGGGCAGGTACTGCCATCATCGTAATGCACAGCAACACAGTCAGGAAAAGAGCTCCACATTTCTTCCATACCTTCATAATCTTCCTCCTTTAATTTTTTATAAATCCAAGCCACATTAAAATCGCCTGGGTTTATTCTGGGTAGTTGATATGTAATTTTTTGCCTCTAATATAGCATCCTTATTGCACTTTAAGTTGACATATATTCTTTTTCTAAGATATTAACTCTGAATTTAAATAGCGTGATACAAAAACTCCATAACTTCTGCAATATCATCAACCGATTTTATTGCACTCAAATCATACCTTATTGTACTGGAGAGATCTATTCCCATGTCAGCCCATGGATATTCATTTGGTGCAAACAGGACAAGCCGTCTACCCGTTTTATCAAGTGTTGTTACCTCTTTACTGAAGTCTTCTGTATTGCCTTCCCACACATTATATAATTCATAGATATCTTTTGGCATGTTTTCTGGATATATAGTTGGCTTGTATCCCTTTCTCGCTGCTTCTGCAGTAAGCTTGTCATAATCCTCAAAAGGATGTGCTGCTGCATCCGTAAAGAGGATAATAATATGACGTTTCTTTTCGCCCTTCTGAACAAAATCTGATTTCATTGCCATAGCAAGTGCTTCTAGCCCTGACTCAGGATCATCTCCGCCTCCATCTGCGTAAATTTCATTTAAGTATTCTTTTAAGTCCATTTTCTCATTTGGCATTGTAAAAATTTTGACTCATTATACGCATGATTTCCATCATAATAAAAATCACGAAAAGAGATTACTTTAACACGCAGATTTTCAACTCGCCTCTTCATAGAGTTCATTTTCTCAAAAAATTCATCTAGAAAAGATATTGCTGCTGTTTGAATAATATCAATCATTCGTTCCATGCTTTTAGTTACATCAATAACAAATACAATATCTACATTGGTTTCAATTTCCGCGAGCATTTTTGGAAACAAACTGTCCATATCAGAATTCTCCTTCACTTTGATAAATATATAGTCATAGCTCTTCCTATTTTCCCAACGTTATTGATAGTATAAAATATCTTGTGTAGACGATATTCTGAAAATCGAGCTGACGACTGTTTGTGGCTACATATGCTGTTTTTATAAAAATTTCAAAGAAATTTTCTAAATTAGCTTTCATTAATCAATACATTTCCAACTTCAGTGGTATATATTATATTTCCAACACATAATTGTTACCAATCCACAACATAGCCGATAACACGTGCAATCCATTTTTTCAACGTTTTTATGGTTAATTCATTATAGAACGTATAATCAGTATCCACTCTTATTGTATTATCTAACTCCAGCCCAATTTCATCCCAAGGAGTTTTATTCGGTGTAAATAGAATAAGTATTTTCTGCGCTCTGTTTGATGCACACCATTGATTTACCAGTAATTCCCTCAATTTTTCATATTCTTCGTCTGATTCCCAATACACACCAGAATTAGAAAGCACTACAATTATATGGTAGATCTTATTTCCAACATCACAAAAATTAGAATTCATTGCCTTCAATAGTGCTTGGATCGGCACACAGTCTGCTTTACCAGTTCCTTCTGTACTTATTTTACTTAAGCATTCACGCAGCTCTGTCTCTTCGCCAGGAACTGTATAAAACTGTGATGAACTAATTTTTCGTTTCAAAGTGCCATTAAACCACACTAATTTATATCGAATTTTTTTTATATTTTCTCTATCTCTTAACCCAAGATAATTAAGAAAACCATCCACTGAAAAATCCAAATTTTTTATGTCATCAACAACACGTGACATGTTTTCAGACGTTTCAATAACAATGACAATATCTACATTTTTAACATAAGGTCCATCTCCGACAGAGCCAAGCAAATCCATTATTTCTGAAGAATTCATCGTCCCCCTCCTTAGTTACATCAATGTCAAGAAAAAAGCTCCCTTTCCTACGTAATTGATATTTACTATTCTATTAATCGTAAGAAATAACGATTTCCCGACAGTTAATCATCAATATTTCTGCGAATCATGACCTTATGAAACCTTTCAAAATTTATCTTGCTGCCAAATACAGCAAATTCTATCTCATTGAATTCACTATCAAGTCGGCGCAACGCCTTATCAAACAATTTTGCCATGAGTTTTGGATCGTTGCTAAACGATCCACAGCCCCATATTTCCCCCACCACCTAGATTAACTGAATTCGCGAAATTTAACACAGCAACTTCACCCATCGAAGAATGCCTACTCATATCTAATGCAGAAGACAATCTGTCTTTGTTCGTTACCTGTTATTAGCTATCTTTAGTATCTCCTTAAAAATTCCAACCCTGTTCATCATTCCCCTTCGTTCACTGCTATGCCAATATTAACTTCCAAAAATAGCGCACCAATATCCTTCAATTAACGTATCAAATACATTCTGATATGGGTAACCTATTTCCGAATTATAATCATAATCTGCGGACTCGACTCGTATCACATGTTCACATTCTATTTCCATATCCACCCATGGATAAACGCTTGATGTCACAAGAAAAAGCCATCCTCTTCCGTCTTGATTCCACGTTTCCCACTCCTTATATAAATCCCCTAAGCAATGTGGTATCTGTTCTGGATAATTTACCGGAGCACAACAGTTATGATGCTTCCCCGCTAAAACCAACTTATCATAGTCTTCTAGCGGATGTGCCGGTGCATTCGTAAATAATGTAATAATGCGCCTATAGAGTTCGTGTTTCTCACAACCAGCATGCATAGCAAGCCACAATGCTTCCAAACCCGATTCTGGGACATCGCCCCCACCAGCTGCTCGGAGTGAATTAATAAACTCGAATACTTGATCCCTATCATTTGGAATTTCAAAAGACTCCGATTCACCTGCCGCGTACTTACCATCAAAATAGTAATCACGAAAATATATAATTTTAAGATAGATTCTCGATTGCCTGCCATATTGTCTCATGCACTGACTAATCATGGAATCTGTTTGAATAATTAAATCCTGCCAGAATTTAATATTATTAATAAAAGGTGAGTCCATGGTAGCATCAACGACCATAACCATATCGATATAATAAATGCTCTCCAGATTCTTCAAATTCAATAAAGCCTCTTGCATTTCCATGCTATTCCATATCCTCCTTCAAGCTGACCACACTCTTACATTTTTTATGTAGTGTCTTCATTTTTGCTCTCCTCACAACCTGTTATATCTTCTGAAGAATTCGTTTTACATACGGATTACAATTTTTGATTTTCTCCATTGTTGTCACAGCACCATGCCCTGGTAAAACTATTAAAGAATCCGAAAGTTTCAAAACCTTTTCCAAAGAAAAAAACATATCATTCACATTACCCCCTATAAAATCAGTTCTTCCAATAGAATCATTCGTAAGCAGATCTCCTGAAATAAGATATTTATTGGTAATAATACATACTGATCCCGGTGAATGTCCCGGTGTAGGTATCACTTTGAACTGCATTGAGTCAATTACTACCATCGAATATTCTTCCCAATAGCGTTTATGGCAACTATGCCCCATTGCTTTTTAAATGGGAAGTCTTCATACATCATTTCCAATTTTGACATATAGATAACCGGAACTGTCTCAATTGCAGCGCACATATCATCGATACCTGATACATGATCTGCATGTGAATGGTGATAAAAATGCTCTTCAACTTTAAACCAAACTTTTGAATATCCATTGCTATTTTTCTCCCAGCAAATCCTGGATCAATACATACTGCATTCTTAGTAAACTCATCCCAGACCAGATAACAATTTGTTCCATGACAGGAATTTGTTTGTAATTCACTTTCATCTCCCCTACTACAAAGCCCCCCTTGGATTAATAAAATCAAATCTAAAGATGTATATCTATATGCATAACACATCTTCTGCTCTGATTTCTGGAAGATCCTGTCTCATCAATTATTCTAGGGTTTGACAACGCCTAAATGGATCAATTCCTTTTACTCTTTAAGTATACAAGAACTCCTATTTTTTCAAATGTAGGGATCCGTAATCTTCCAAAAATTTATCTCTTATTACCCTGGCCGCTTCTTCATCTGAGGTCTTAAAATGTCTATGTTCAGGTTCTGACAACCATCTTTCAAATTCCTGCTTATCTCTAAAAGCGTTTTTATTTTGCTCCCATTCAGCCCGCCGATAATCCTGCACACAGTCTTCTCTTGTCCAGTATCCTACATAATGCCACTCATTTTTATAGTATTCGTACCATTCAATCCGAACCATAGTATTATTCACTATCACATGTTTAACCATAACATATGGTTTCGTAGCTTCCTGGAAACATCTGATTTCCCATGGTCCCTCAAAAGGATTCGGATCAATTTCTTCAAGCTCTGGAAACTGTTTCCATAATTGTTCAAATGCCTTGCTCCTGTAACGTGTCTCATTAATTATTTTCATAAATTCAAACATGATTTATTACCTCGTTTTCGTATGATTTTTCCTCAACTATTATCTAGGCAACTATCTATTGAAAAACTTTCTCCTACTGCAAAGACACCCCTGGATTGGTAAAATCAAATCCAGGGATGTACACATAACATATCTTCTGCTAATTTGTAGGAAGCCCTGATTTATCAATTATTATGGGGCTTAACAGCTCCTGAATGGAGCATCAGTTTCTTATTTATAATAAAAACAACCGTTTCTATCGCTCGGATTATTATATCCGCCGTAAGAACCACGGCAATATACTCTACCGTAGCGATCCGTGTCATTCCAATCCGCATAGACACAATCAGAACAGTTGCCTTCAAAAGTTCCTTCTGGAATCTCAATAATCTGGGTGTTCTTCATTTCTTCTTTCATCGTATTATCTCCTTTACAAAAACTATTTTTCAAAATCCGCCACACACATGACTGGATCTTCAGCAACGACCAAATTGCTTCCATCTAAACAGCAGCGATATGATATGATTTTTTTATCCGGCAAAACAATAATCGGAAAGAACAACTCTTTTTTGGATTGTGGCATTGCTCCAATATCTTTTTAATATATATTTCATCTCCTTTTGACAGTGATGACACCCCGTAGAAATGAGTATGAAACAGTCCATAAAATTCAATTCCACTTTCACTCCATTCCACAAGACAACTATTAAGCATTGTAACATTTGGCGTATAATGGCATCTTCTAAAATCATCATCTTTTCCATCATCAAACACAACCTTTGTAACAGTGCCGTCCTGCCCACCTAACACTCCCGCCTGTCTCCGGCATATGAGTTGGAACATTATCGAGTATTTTTTTATAAACAGATTTGACCATTTTCATTTCTATATCATCTCCAAAGAACCATTCTCATAACTAATAGGTTAACGAAAAATGCGCAGTTCCACCCATACTATTAACTGAAAGCAAAACTGAACGGTATACAAAATGTCCTCTATTTACCGCAAGTTCGAAAAGCCTTTTTATATTCTGCATATTAATAATAACCTGACTATCGTTTCCGATGAATCGAAAACTTATATTAGTTTTTCTCTGCCGCAATCCAACAGTTATAACAGATATGCACTCTTGCTCATTTATACAGCAGCACTTATTTTTCTTATAAAACTCTTTCGTACTGTCTGATGCAACCGGAATACTTGGATCATTCCATTGATGATCTTTTCGCACAAGGCTATCATCAAGGAAGAAATAGTCAAAGGTATCGATTTCTTTTTCCTTGGTACAAATATCCCATGTCACATCCAAATGATAATATTTTCTATCTAGCTCAACAATATTCCATGCATGCGCACCAAATGTGCCATCAAGACTGCTATATCCTGTGACTATCCCACAGGGTATCCCTAAACGATTAAGCACATTGGCAAACGCTAGTGCAAACCCTTCGCAGACTGACTTCTGTACATGAAAACACTAATTGCGCTATGATACCTCAAATCAGATTCAAGATTGTAAGCATATTCAAAATTCTTAACAAAATACGCGTAGACACTTTTAACAGCATCATAAACGCTTTTTTCTTTCCGAGCCATACTCATTATTTCAGTAATTTCTGGTATTACCTGTATATCTATCGCAATCCGCCCGTTTTCGAACTCATCACACATCTCAAATTCAATTCTGCTGCCCCAAACGCCACTACGCATACGTATTTGATTTTGATTGTACATGTAACCCGACTTCGATTCGCTTAATACTTTTTTGTATAAGGTCAACACTTTTTCCGAGTCAATAGCAGGAAGTTCCGCATGGACATCATAATTTTGAATCGCAATCCATATATTTTTATATGCCTGCAATTCAATATCAGAAAAGGAATATATACTCATACCAAACACTCCATTTTTACTGAGAATGCTTGCGGTCACCCTCCAATGCGTCGATGGTGCCGGTTACCTCTCCAACATTCCCACAATGATCGCATGTAACTGTCCGTTTCCAGAATAACATGTCAGCTTGTGGCATTTGCCGCAACGGACAAACATTCTATTGCCACAATAAGGACACTTGTACTGCGGACCTGTTCTCGAATTAGAAATATCTATCTTTGCTATTCCACTTACCGACGAACCAACGCCATCAGAAGGAACCTCTTTCAATCCATATGAAAGAACCCAAACCTCATCATATGCGTAATCATATCTTGCATAATAAGTCTTATGTGCAGATACACAATTTACCGGTAATATAACTGCCTCATTTCTAGCCATTTATCAACCCACCTTTAAAACAACTGAAAATACCAGGAAAATTATTCCCATCAAAAAACAAGAAGATCTTAATTTTCCCATTGTTGTCATTGCTTCTGAATCCTTGTTTGTTATTGTCATAACAATACTAAGTGCAATATTTACAACTGCAAAAACAATCCAAATACATCCAAATCTGGAACAAACCTTTGACAATGCAGCATAACCCTTAAGGCATTCCTTTTTGGATAAACCAGATACACAGAACCAATAAACCAAAACAAACACCACGCTTGAAACTTTGCAAGTTTTCAACTGTGCACTGCAAGAAGTATACACCTGTCCGCTGGATATATTTTTATTACTCATCAATATGCCAGCATAAAAAACAAGTGTCACTACTATTGCGATAATTGATGTAACATAAATCATTACTGAAAAAAAACTAATCATTTTGTCCTCCCGATCTTCCTGGCTATATAATCTACTAATTGATTTATATTTTTAGCTGCCTGCCTCCAAAACAGCTTACAATTATTCTTGAAGTTTCCAAATCCATTGGCGACATTATTCTTTGAAATAGCAAGATTTTTCGTTCTGTTTTCATATCCGCCTTTAAAGTTACTTCCAATCTGCTTAAACATCCCTGATGTACTCTTCATAGCTTCTTTTTTATTTTCCATAAGCAGTCCCAAATGGGCCAGCACGGAATGATCTTTGCTTTTTGTTGTGAAGCTTACATTTCGTACAATATTATTCTTGTATTCTAATGTATTTTCCCTTAAATGTTCCGAAACATTTTCAGTAACATCTGTCACATTATCTACAACAGAAATATTCTTAATATTAGTGCCAATATACTTTAGTGTAATATTTCCTTGGCAGACATTAAGCCCTGCAATCGCAACAGCTAAAATCATAGCAACAATACAAGCAGCTGCAATTCCTTTTATTCCCTTAGCAAAGGCATCGATTGAATGTTCGATCTTTTCCTGTTGCTTTATTGCTTCCTGACGAAGCTGCTCCAATCTTCTTTGGCGTGCTTGTTCTTTGTGATATTTTTCAAGTTCCTGTTTTGCTTGATTCAACTGATGCTCAGAGGCCGGTTCTCCACAGCATAGGCATTCAGTCGGTTGTGATTCGTCATTATATTCGTTCTCATATCCACAAGATTCACAAACCCAGTTCAAACAAATTTACTCCTTTCTCCGAGTATGGTGTTATATAGCATTATTCCTGACCATTAACGCCATAGCCATATACATCTTTTGCTTTTCCACCGCCACCACCGCTGCTGACAGTGCGAAATACACCCGATTCTCCACAATGTGCACATACAACCTCTCGTCCATCATGATCATCCCCATCATAGCAAGTACTTTTGCCACAATTCCAACACTTAAACGTGTACTTCTGACCACAATGCGGACATTTATACTGAGGACCTGTTCTAACCGAGTCCAACTTCACAGCAACAGCATTGCCTGCGCCGCCAGAAGAACGCGGTAACTCTTTTTTCCATATGTTAAAACCCACTTTCCGTCAAAAGCTTTATAATACATCATGTAAAAATCCCGTGATGTTTTCCCGCATTTAGCAGGGATACAGACTGCATCTGTAATTGCCATTTTTTTCATCCTCCTTCAATAATTCCGGGGGAAACGTTTAAACGTTTCCCTCGGAATAGTTTCGTAGTTATTCAGTTCTTAACATAGCCAAGTTTTGCAGCAAGATTAAGATCCATGATCTGTTCTCTGCCATTTTCAAAAGTAAGAACAACTTTACGAGGATTTTTTTCATGGATTCTTGCACGCTTGACACCATTTCCAACTGTCAGTCCAGATGAACCCACCTTTTCTTGTTCTTCATCTAACTTTTGCTGATATTCTTCTGAGACTTTTCTCCGTCGTTCTTCTTCCTCTGTCTTTTGACGCTCAATTTCAAGCTGCCTTTGATGCTCTTCCGCCTCTCGCTTCTTCTGCTCTTCTTCAACATTTTTCTTGCCCATTTCAGGTTTTAAAATCTGAAGTAATCTCTTATGGACCTCAGCCATAGCAGGACGTTTAGAAGGTTCACACTCAAGCATATCAGAAATCAGGGCTCTGAACTCTGGTTCAATTTCTGAAGCAATCTGTGGAGTCTTTCCTGTATTAAACTCTTGCCAAGGCTGTGCTTTCGTGCAGATAGGTGGCTTGCCACCCTTCGCACAATACTGATGGAATACAATTCCCAATGAGAATACGTCAGCCTTACAAGAAATATATTTTTTGTATGGATTCGGTGAAACACCCGATGCTGCAGCCTTTGAATAAAATGCAACTTCAGGACTCCACCAAAAGTCTTTAGACATAATCGTTTCCGGAGGATCATTTTCAAAGAAAGAATCTGAAAAATCAATCAGTTTAGTTACCAGGTTCTTGCTTCCAGCCACTCTTGAAATGAGAATATTTCTTGGATCCAAATCACCATGAACAATCCCTTTTTTATGTAAGTCAGCAAGACTCATGGCAACTGTTAACATAACTCTTGCTTTATCTTCCTTAGACTCTTTATAGATTTCATCATAGGGAATACTCGTAACATCAATCAAGTTTGCTACTTCATAATAGCAAGGGCCTTCTCTGAAATATTCGATTGGTTTTACAGTAGTTCCTGTTCCAGAGCCCGGAATCGCACGAATAATCTCCTGACGGCGTCTGTACCAATCATTACAGATATCAATCTTTTGCTGTTTAAATGCTCCCTTAAAATTATCTGAATCTGGGTAGCGAGGAAAGGCTAATCTCTTAATAAAATATTCTTTTCCACCTTTCTTAGCAATGTTACACTGTCCACCGCCGCCTTTTGATTTCCATTGTGTTTCATCAACGGTATATCCATGTAGTGTCTGCATTTTAAACTGCCCCTTTCTCCATAATATTTTTAAACAACTGATAATCCGGACTGTATTTATTCCAAATTTTCAAAACATTCATCTGCGCTTTTTCCAACTTGTCATCAATTTCAGACATCACTCGCTTTGCTTCAACAAACGAAATAAGTCTGTCCATCGAAACATTTGTTCCCGCAAAAATACTCTTTAATGTGGATACATCCAGTCTAAAAAAACTATCCAGCAATTCTTTCTCATGCAGTGAGTAAAACTGTTCTGGTACAACAGCCTTTCTTTTTTCTCTCTCAATCATGTACTTCTGCTGAATAACCTGCATACCATTACTCATTTTTCTGTAGGAATCAATTTTCTGAGCAGTTAATTCGGTAATATACCTACAATGCAACGGATCATTCATTGCTTCAGCAACTACTTCTGAGAAACCACGCGAATAGGAAATCTCCTGTCGCTCTCTTTCGAATCTATCTGTTGAAAAATAAGCCTGCGACCACAAATCTTCAAATAACGGACTGTCATTTTCGAGAATCGACACAAGAGTTTCTATGCTTCGCATCTGCGACTGAACAAATTCTGTCACATCAGCGTCAGCCAATGTATTTTTCATCCCGAGTCGTTGGAAATCTGGCAGCTTAAGTAATTGAATACAAGCATTCAGTGGCTGAACATATGTAGACGGCTTTAAGTAATTGTAGTTTTTCTTAACTGCTCCTCTTGTTCTAGTTGAGAAGAAATCTATCATAGACGAAGTGCTACCTATCACATCTTGATTTATGCGTCTCCATCTTAAGTAGTCACGAACAATCATTTCAACACAGATTTCTTTCATCTCTATCAGCTGTTTATCTAATGATTCTAGTTCAGCAACACACTCCACATCAACTTGCTCATCAATTGCCTTTATACTCTCCTGATAGTCTGCGTAACAGGGTAAAGTACCGATATATGAGCACAACATTGTCGGAGTTTTTTGATAAGCGCATCTGTAACACTTGCTCTTAGATCAGCAGTTACTTTATTTTCAAACAATCTGCATTTTTTTGCTGCAGAATCCTTCTCATTCCGCCAATTCTTTTGCACCTTTAATGCATCATTCATCTGAATTGCAAGTTGTCCAAATTGCTCCATACGAACAGCAAAGTTTCCCTAAGCTCATTCGTCGAATTAATTTTATATATAGTACCAGCCATAGTAGTATCATCGCCAATTGACTGATAAACAGAATCACGCACACTATTTGCAAAAGCCTCACCCAAATTATCTGATGTTACATTTGAACGCACGACAGTATGGTCTGAAGAACCAGCCATTCAAAATGTAGCGGGGATGGCAAATAGTCAAAGCAACCATCCGAACAGCAGAACACAATTCCTGGTTCATCCATTTCGAAGATTGAATAATTCAATCTAAATGCATTGCCTGCTGAAATACAATTATTCATTTCAGAAGCACTGTTCATTTCCCTATCAGCATTCACCGCATCATCGAGACTCAACAACTGAAGTCCTTTTGTTGGAGACAAAACATACACTCTGGAATCTCCAGCCCAAATGGCAAGGATTTTCAGCTTTTCACTATCTTGAAAATACAAAGCAGAGGCTAATGTAGTTGGGAATATTTTCAAAGCCTTTTTTCTTGTCAGCATCGGATCAATTCCCAGTTTTGTCATTTTCGTTGATAATGCAGTTTTAATAGTACTCTTTAATTCTTCAATTACAGCTTGCAAAGCAATTACTGAATTGCCATTAGAAAATAGAATATTTGCTATTCTTTCATAGTTAACATCATAAAAGTCTGTTACGCTATCTGCTACAACTCTGGATCCCAGATAGCCACTTGTTCTCATTACTACTGTCCCAGCTTCCTCAACCTTATGTTTTGTTGATCCCGCGCCACCTAGACCATCACATACTACAGAAAACTTTATATTTGAGACCGGCGGTGCATCTTCGCATCCAGCAGCTTTATTTCCTTTTTGGAAACTAAATGGAAGCATCATTCATACCTTCCTTTCAAGACATTGAATAGGCAATAAGACTGTAAACCTCATCCATCTCAAGTTCACTGCCGCCTTGACCTGCCTCGATATCTTTTCTAATAACACGAGACAAGTCTACTTCCATATCACACCAAGGATAATCATTTGGTGCAAACAAAACAAGTCTTCTGCCCGTTGCATCAAGCTTAGTATTTTCCCCATCACAGCCTAACGCATCCTGATTCATTGCATTGCCTTCCCACGCATTATAGAATTCGCTGATATTCTTCGGCATGTTTTTGGGATACATAGTAGGCTTGCATCCCTTCTTTGCCGCTTCTGCTGTGAGCTCGTCATAATCCTCGAAGGGATGTGCCGCCGCATCAGTAAACAGAACAATAATATGACGTTTTTTGGCACCTTCCTGCACAAAATCAGATCTCATAGCCATAGTCAATGCTTCCAGACCAGATTCCGGATCATCTCCACCACCAGCTTCATGAATACCATTTACAAAATCACGGAATTCTTCCTTCTCTTCCGGAAGTTCAAAGAACTTAGACTCATCATAAGCGTAGTTTCCGTCATAATAAAAATCACGGAACCAAACAACCTTAATACGAAGATTGTTAATGCTTCTCTTAGCCTCATCCATAAAATCATATAACTTGTCCTGGAAAGAAAGCGCAGACTCTTTTACCATGTCGATAGTTGTCCGCATACTTCTTGTTGCGTCGATAACAAAAACGATATCAACATTAGTTGCAATTCCTTCCTCACCTTCGCCCATTGAACCGAGCATTTCCTGCATGTTTGTCATAATAGTATCCTCCTGTTTTCTTTTTTATTTATGCAATAGAATTTGCGATTAACGCAATAACATCATCCAGCTCCAGATCACGTCCGCCGTTACCCTTGTCCATATCCTTACGTATTGTATTTTCTAATTGATATTCCATCTCTCCCAAGGGTACATACTAGGTGCAAACAGAACGAGTCTCTTCGCATCCTTTGCCATCTGAACCCCGAGATTACGTGTTGAACCCAGAGAATCCTGTCCCTTACCCCATGCTTCATACAGATCTCCGAGATTTTTAAACATATTGGACGGATAATTACTGGGAACCCCATCTTCCTGCTGCTCTAAGGGATGCGCCGAAGCATCTGTAAACAGAACGATTACATGACGCTTTTTATCGCCATCTTTAACAAAGTCAGAACGAAGTGCCAGTGCTAACGCTTCCAATCCGCTTTCCGGCTCGTCGCCTCCGCCACCGGCCTTAATTTTGGAAACAAAATTATAAAACTCCTGTTTCTCCTCCGGAAGAATAAAAAATCGAGATTCTTCCATGGCATATTTGTCATCCACATAATAGTCCCGAAAAACAATTACCTTAATTCTCAGATTCTTAATAATCCTTCTATTCTCTTTCAGCCTTTCTCCAGCTCTTCTCTGAAAGAAAGGGTCAGACTCTTACCTTATCGATAAGGGCTGCATGCTTTCCGTTGCATCAATAGCAAACACAATATCTACATTCGTATCAATATCCACGTTTGATGCCCCAAGCATTTCTTGAAATAAACCATCCATATCAGATTTCTCCTTTGTTTTGATAATTATATAATCGTAGGTCTGCTTATTTTCCCTACAATATTTTTAAAAATTTTATTACAGTCTGCAAAATAATATATATGATCCCCTGTCGAACTCCCAATCTTCTTTTGCTTTCTGTACAAATCATCACTCTAATGATTCTTCTTGAAGTTTTTCATAATCTTCTTTTTCTCTTTTAATACTCTGACTTAATGTAAATGCCAAGACACCGTCAGCAACTCCAATGGCGAAAAAAAAAGTATCCCTAAAAATTCCATTCCTCCACCAATCAGAAAAAAAAAAGTACCGCAAGAACAGCAAGTGTTATTGCCGAATATTGTTCTAATTTTTGCTGTTTTTATTTTTAGATTCAATTTCATTGTTCCAGTCATCAAGATTGCGAAACTTAAACCCACACTCATTACATATCCAATAAAGCTTATTGTCAGTATGAATTGATGTTCTCTGCTTTTGTCCTAAGCCCCCGCATAAGAGTCCTACAGGTCCAAACAGCAACCAGCCCAAACAGCCTTTCCTACTAGAATAGCCGCCACCAGAGGTCTGAACTGATGTGGTCGTTTCACTCAATGGATGTAGACTGTGTTCTCCGCATCTTGGACACCGTACTATTTTTCTTTTTCGCTTTGTTATAACATCTGGCATTTCATCATAATGAAGCATAGCCTCAGTAATGGGATTATGTGTGATTTCATCATGCTCATTTATCTTTTTCCCACACCCACTGCAGTATCTTGCATCATCATCTATTGCTCTCCCGCAAAAGGGGCATAACTTCATGCACATTTTCCCCCTTATTATCTATATCCTCGTGAATAAACTTTTCCCAACAAAAATTTTAATTTTTTCTGCATCATCCATTTTTGTTGTCAATTTTTTCTTATTATCATCGTATATTTTTCTTTATTTCATCTATTTTCACAAAAATTTTATCATATTATACCAATAAATGCAATATGTATTATTAGTTGGTTGTCTCGTGTTTTTTATCCATTTATAATATACAAATTACATTTATTACGGAGGTTCCTCATGCAGCCGGAAATCAATTATACAATGGTCGGACAACGCATTCGCACTGCTCGCCTGCAAAAGAAGCTCAGTCAGGCAGAACTTGGAAGCCTGGTCGGCTGTTCAAATAACCATATCAGTCACATTGAAACCGCACAGACAAAGGTTTCTCTTTCCATGCTCTCCAAACTGGCGCTTGCTCTGGATCAGGATCTTGATTATTTCCTTCTTGATACCCAATATGCCAAGCGCGACCGCCTGATTGATGAAGAAATTGCAGAAAAACTCAGCCGCTGTAATACCTCCACGCTGTTGACCGTAAATCAAATGCTGGATTTGCTTCTTAAACAGCAGGAGATGAATGAACTTGAAAAAAATCTATAAACCTCTATAAACCATTTGATCATTCTTTCAATTCTCATGTAATATTTCTTTGTATATTCCATGAGAATTTTTTATGGTACTTATGTGAAAAATCATACCATATATCGCATTTTTGCCTATATATTCTGCATAATCTGCACTTTTTCAGTAATAATCTGCATTCATCGACAATTTCTCCCTATCCCTACTCCTCTCCTTTTTCTGCACTTAGAAATAATTTCCTCCTTCGACAGACCGCAAAAGTGACATAGCTCCTCTCCGCCGTAATGCACTCCCACCCCGGAGCTTTTTGCTTTACAGAAAAATTCAACTAAAATCCCCATAAAAAATACCACACCTACAAGTGCAGTATTCTTTGTCTTTTCTATCGTTGTTTTTTCTATCCCTATTCTATTCTTTTCCTACCTCGCCCACCGCTTCATCCATTCCACATAGGCATCTTCCGTCTTTTTCCAGTAACTTCTGCTGACATCCACCGTTTTTCCATTTTCCAGCAGCAATTTCTTTCTCGTGCATTCCTTCACACAAGAAAAATTGACCAGAAAGCTGGTATGGCATCTTACAAAATCATCGCTCGCGATCCGCTCTTCGATCTCCGGGATTTTCTCGTCCACCGTATATTCTTTTTCTTTTGTAATCACATAGGTGACTCTCCGGTCCCGTTCAAAATACAGAATGTCATCCAGCTTCAGACTTGCTTTTACACCTCCATGGCACTGGAGAACAACCCTTCTGTTCTGTTTCCGCAGCTGTTCTATCGCCTTTTCCAGCACACCCGGCAGTTTTTCCTCGAATTTTTCTTTTACAATATAGTAAACATGACGTGTCTCGTAAACTTCCATTGCATAGGACCAGAAATTTGTCAGGTAAACGACCTGACATTTTGGCCATTTCCGGTTGACTTCCATCGCCAGGTCAATTCCATTTTCATCCGACATTTCAATGTCCATAAACAGGATATGCATGGGGGGATGTTCTTCTGACAGCAGTTCGTTTCCATTCTGAAAGGAATAAATTTCTACGCTATTTGCCATCTGGTCTGTACAATGTTTCACAGTTTCTCTCGTTTTTTCCCGCCAGTCCGGCGCGTCATCGCAAATTCCTATTCTTAAATCCATGTTCTTTTTTTCTCCAGTCGTACTTTCTGTCTGTTCTCATAGTCAAACGGATATTCGCAATCCGCTTCGCTACTTGCTTATAACCGAATAACTGCTCCGCAGTTTATCAGAACGAGCTTGCACTCCTCCTGATACAAGCAAGTCCCCACCCACTGCTTATTGCTTTTCGCAATGGAAACAGGGGACTTGTTGATTCGGTTAAAGGCTGACGTACCTGGACAAAATAACAGTCAGACCAAATTTCCCGGTCTTTTCTTTTTTCTCCTGTATTTTTCCATTGTACTTTTTCACGAGTCCGCGAAACAGCTTCCGGCTCATCGGATTCTGGCGTCCGGAAGAGGTCAGGCATTCCAGAATCAGCTGATTTTTCACCCCTGTGATCTTCATCCGGATTTCCCGGTGTTCTTCTCTTTTCACAAGATTTTCTCCCCAGTTTAAGATTCCGATCAGGATTTTTGCCAGATCCTGTTCTTCGATTTCTCCCCGATCGTATCCCTCAATCTCGTAATGCAGTTCGATTTTTTTCTTCTCCAGATTGGATTTCCACGCGCACAAAACTGCATCTGTCATTCGATCTTTGCAGTAAATCCCCTGCCGCACCTGATGACTGATCGCTTTGAGACTGTCCGTATACTGTTTCAGCGTCTCCCCGGATATTTGGGCAGTCCCGGCCATAATTTTTTCCATCTGCTCCGAAATGGTCTGCTGATATTGTTCCATTTTGGGAATCTGCTCTGTCAGAACCTGGTAATGGTATTCTGCCATTTTCTGCTGTTCGGAAAGAAATTTATAATCTTTCATTACCCGACGCTGGCGCTGTACTATGCTTAAAATGCTGAATACCATAATCAGAATAATCAGAATATCATCCAGAAACATCACCTGTATGTCTGTCAGTCCGTTCGGCACATAGTATAGAACCGGAAGAAAATAGACAAAAACCCAGATAATTTTCAGGTACCTGGCCTCAAAATCTCTATATCTTCTCAGAACATGGAGGATTGTTTTTTTCTCCAGCCTGTAAAACAGATATTCCAGAACCGGGATCAGTAAATCCCATGGTTCTACCGGGCATTTCAGGATATAGAGCGGACGCCCTGACAAAAGATCCACAATACAGATTGCCGGATAATGAATCATGGACGTTACGATATCGGCCAGCATCGCGCCCAGCACGACCTTGGGAAGGCTGCCCTCAAAGGTGTAGTAAATGAGAACGGTGTTTGCTATCATGATGACGACCGAACAGAACATCATCAGAATTCCCCACCAGCTCTCATTTCCATAGTATCCCCGCAGAATGATGTCGCTGATGCCACCGATCAGAAATACCCGCAGAAGCTGCCAGATCATCAGAGGTTTTATACTGTTTTTTCTCCGCATAAACATGTCAAACAGGTGAATGCCAAGAAACGCCTGTGAACCAGATACAGCCAGCAGCGAATACAGGTCCGGACCAGTTCGCTAAGGTTAGGATCTTTCATTCTTTTTCCCTCTTTTCTGTCGGATGTTCGATCGGAAAGACAATGGTCTGTTCTAGGCTGTGTCTTTCTTTATCCCAGAAGGTTTTGCTGGTTCCGTGGTATTTTTCAACAATGGCACGAATGATTTTAGTTCCCACGCCGTGTTCTGCTCCATCTGTTTTCCAGGTTGATAAGTTGAAAACCTCTTTGCTTGCAAGCGCATTTCTCAATTTCACCGTACAGGAATCGGAATCTTCTTCTATCCAAAAAGAAAGCTCTTTTCTTTCCTTTTCCGGAATTCTTCCGTTCGCTTCGATTGCATTATCCAATAAATTATGTAAAAAACCGATTCGTTCTACGGGCATCATCCATTCCATGCAGGTTTTCGATACCTGGATCTGAAAGGGAATCTCTTTTTCTATACAGACCTGTTTCTCCATCATCAGAAATGCATCTGTGATCTCATCCCGGCAGAAGGTTCCTTTCTGAATTTTCCGATATGTTTCTGTCAGCTGATCCGCATATTTTCGAAGCTCCCCATCCGGATTTTTCTGCTTTTCTATCAGATACTCCAGCGTCTGCACATGGCTCAGAAGATCATGACGGAATTTTCTCGTCACATCCATTCTCTGCCGGATCACTTCATAAATCTCCTGAAGGGAATCCATATAGCTTTCCAGAACTTCTTTCTCCTGTTCCTTCTGCGCGACTTCTGAAATCAGATAGCCAAGTACGGCTGCCAGAAAAAATCCCAGCAAAACTCCCAGTGTTTCCCTCATTTGTCCGCCCTCATCTATTCCTTCTTCTTTGGTAAGAGAGTCCCACACCGCTCAAAATGGTTCACAGCATAAGGACTCTGCTTTCATCTTGTACTGACGGGATTTTTATTCCCCGCAGATCCGCAGAATCGCCTCTGCAAAGATCACAACGCATTCTTTCAGGCATTCGATTTCCACGAACTCGTCTGCTCCGTGCATACGGTTGTCGACTTCAAGGTCTGCGCATCCAAACGCAACACCGTTTTTCAGATGATGCACATACGTTCCGCCGCCGATCGCAAATGGTTTGCCTGGTTTTCCAGTGACATCCGTGTAGCACTGCAGCAGGGTCTGAACAAAAGGGCTGTCGGCTGGGACGTGGTGTGGCGGGAACATTCCGCTGCCTTCCATGGAGAAGCCGCCTTTTTTCATGTTCTGCCCGGCGGTATCGTACAGGTTTTCTTTTGTCGCGCAGATCGGGGCGCGGCAGTCGTAAGAACCGGTCAAGGTTTTGCCGTCGTAGTTCATGAGTCGAGGCTTAAGGTGAGCTCGCCGGACTCTTCATCTGACATGGCGACACCGAGGCCTGCGCCTTTGCCGTCGCCGTGCGGGTAAACTTTTGCAAGGAAACTGATGTCGTTTTTCAGTTCACTCTCTTCCATTCCAACGGATGCGAGAAGCTGCAGCAGTGCAGTCAGTGCGTTGTTACCCATTTCCGGGGTGGATGCGTGGGCGAAGGCACCGCAGGCGGTGATTTTTATATTGCCGTTTTCGGTGTCTTCCAGAAGGAAGGAAACGCCGGTCTTCTGCTCAGTCTCGTCAGCGCAGGCTTTCAGGTCTTCTTTTGCCATGCCGGCAAGCTCTGCATATGCTTTGCCTGGTACAACGTTCAGTTTGGTGCCGGCCTGTAAGGATACGAGGCGCACGCCTGTCGTTCCGGCATCGGATGTTTTTTCGAAGTGGCCGCGCATGCCGCCTTTTTCAATGTTGATGACCGGGAATTCGGCATCCGGTGAGAAGGTGCATGGTGCTTCCACTTCTTTCTTATAATAATATTCGAGGTCAGAGCTTCCGCACTCCTCGTCGAACCGAGGACAAGACGGACGTTTTTCTTTAATGGGTAACCGAGTTCTTTGACAGCGCGCATTGCGTAGATAGCTGCGATCGCCGGTCCTTTGTCGTCTGCGGTTCCGCGGCCGAACATTTTTCCTTCTTTGATGAGCGGGGTGAATGGATCGGTCTCCTGCCAGCCTTCGCCTGCCGGTACGACATCGAGATGGGCGAGAATATCAAGGCCCTTTTCTTCCTGATTAAAATCAGCTGCAATCGCGTAGTTGTCGTAGTTGGTTACGGCAAAGCCGTATTTTTCCAGAATTTCGATTCCCTGCGCCAGTGCTTCTGCCGCCGGTGCGCCGAATGGTTTGCCTGGCTCTGCCGCCTGTTTTTCGCTTGGAATCCGGATCAGGCTTTTCAGATCCTCGATCATTTCGGATTCGTGGTTTTCAATATATGTTCTTAATTCTTCTTTCCGCATCGTAACTTCTCCTTTTCTCTTCTCTGGCACCGTCGCAGTGCCGTTCTTTTCCTATCATAGCGCAGAAAGAGCAGAAAATCCACATTTTCTGCTCTTTTTCCAAATAATCATTTGTTTTTGTCCAAATTGACTGTAATTTCATAATAATCGCACGGATGCGCCGTAAGCCCCGTCACGCCCTCGCCGGATACCATCGACATTTTGAGGTGTGATGCGAAAAAAAACATGTGGTCATCCAGCAGCGTCTGCGTCATCTCGATGGCCAGTTCGGTTCGTTTTTCGGTATCAAACTCGCCGCTTAACTGCTGCTCCAGCATCTCGAGTGTCTCACTGTAATAACCGCCGCGGTTCTTGGAGGAATCCTGCACGCAGTGCGTTGTAAAGAAATACTCGGGATCGCCCGTCGGTGCGCTGACAAATGCGCTGACATAAACATCCCAGTTTCCTTTTTTCAGCAGTTCCAGATGATTTGCCGTGCACTGGATCTGTACTTCGATTCCGATTTTCTTCAGCGATGCCTGTGCACTCTCCGCAAGAAGCGGCAGTTCCTGGCGGCTCGGATACGTGAGCCAGCAGATGGTCAGGCGTTTTCCGTCTTTTTCCACGTACCGTCGCCGTCCTCATCGGTCCAGCCTGCTTCAGCCAGCAGTTCTCTGGAATACTCAAGATCATAGGACTCCTCCTGCACTTTGCTGTCGCCGAATGCAAAGTAAGAGGGGAACGGGCCTTCCGCCACGCTTCCGTTTCCTTCCATCAGCGTATTCACAAAGCCCTCCCGGTCGATCGCTCCGATGACTGCCTCGCGCACGCGGTCGTCCTGCAGCACCTCGGATGATCCGTTGAACTGTCCGAAGAAGGTACGCGACGTATCCGCCGAAGAAATCGTGTATGGTTCATCGCGGAACAGGATCAGATTGGAATACGGCAGGCCGTACGCCGCGTCGAGCTCGCCTGACTGTAACGCCATCGTCATCGTATCGCCGTCGCGGATCGTTTTTACTTCGATCCGGTCGAGCTTTGGCGTTCCGTTCCAGTAATTGTCATTTTTCACGAGCGTCAGTCCCTGATCCGTCTCCACCTGTACTGCGCGGTACGGACCGGTTCCGGCGACATTGCGTCATCCGTCACACCTGCCTGCATATCAATGATGCATCCATATGGGTCAGACAGATAATTCAGAAGCGCCGGGACAGGCTGTTCGGTGTGAATCGTTACGATCAGGCCGTCTGCTCGATGCTCTCAATTTTCAGATCCCCGCGTGCACGGTCATGTACTGCGATCAGATCCTCGAGACATTCTTTGACCGCCTCCGCGTCGAGAGTGCGCCCACTTGTAAAGGAGATGCCTTCATGCAGTGTAATCCGCCATGTTGTATCGTCCACAAACTCATAGCTTTCTGCCAGCCATGGCTCGATCTCCATAGAATCGGAATAATGAAACAGCGTCTCACCGATCCCATAGCGGATACACGCCCAGCCGGAATAGCCGTTGTGCGGGTTGACATCGGACTCGTCGTTTTCGGCGTTGAATGTCGTGTCACCGTATACGAAAACTTTTTCATCTGTACCATCTGCCGCTGTGCTCTGACAACCGGAAAACAGTACCACCGCCAGAATGCCGCACAAAACATATGCAATTTTTTTCCTTCTGCAGTTCTTTCTCTGCATTCTGTACTTCTCCTGTTTTCGCAAATGGCACCACCATTTCTGCTGTCTGATTTTCTGTTTCAACAGTTTTCTCACAGACTATACTCCATCAACAGTTTCGTGTATTCCTCTTTCGGGTACTCCAATACCTCCCGCGTCTCCCCCTGCTCCACGATTTTTCCCTGCCGCATGACAATCACACGGCTGCAGAGTTCCCGCACCAGCGCAAGGTCGTGGCCGATCCACAGCATCGCAAGTCCTTCTTCCCGCTGCAGTTTTTTCAGCAGTTGAACGATCTGCGCCTGTACCGCCGCATCGAGCGCACTCGTTGCCTCGTCGCAGATCAGAAGAGACGGCTGCACAGCAAGAGCCCGCGCAATTGCGGCTCTCTGGCACTCTCCGCCGCTCGTCTCGCGGGGATAGCGCATCGCCGTTTCCGAACTAAGTTCCACTTTTTCAACAGCTCCGGCAGATGAAGACACGCCTCTTTCCGGCTCATTCCCTGATTCCGAAAAGCTTCCAGAATCCCGGTTTCGAGCGTCTGCATTGGATCGAAGGAATCCTGCGGGGTCTGGAAGACCATCTGTATTTTCCGGTAAACTTCGCGCTGCCGCCTGCCTTTTCTTCCGAGGATTTCCTCGCCTTCCAACAGAACGCTGCCTGCATCCGCCTGGACCAATCCGGTGATCAGACGGGCCGTCGTGCTTTTTCCGCATCCGCTCTCCCCGATCAGGCCAAGACATTCCCCCGCATCCAGTGTGAAGCTGATGCCGTCCACGGCGGCAAATTCCGTTTCCCGGCCGGTTCCAGCAAAGTTTTTGCTTAAGTTGTTTACTTCCAGCATGTTATGATTATGCATCGTTCTTCCCTCTTCCCGGCACAGCCGCAAGGAGATTTTTTGTATATTCGTCCTTTGGGTGATCGAAAACCGTCCTTGTCTCCCCCTGCTCCACGATGTTTCCATCCTTCAAAACAGCAACCCGGTCTGCCATCTGCTCGAGAACCGCAAGATTGTGCGTCACCAGCACCATCCCCGTCTGCTCTTTCTGCTGCAACGCCTGAAGCTCCCGCAGCACCTGCGCCTGCGAAACCACATCGAGTGCACTCGTCGGCTCGTCCGCCAGAAGAAGCGACGGATGCAGCAGCATTGCGAGCGCAATCCCGACGCGCTGGTTCATGCCGCCGGAGAGCGACGATGGATAGCTGTTCCAGATCGTCCCGCCATCCGAAAGCCCCATATCCGCAAATCGCTGGAGCGTCATATCTTTGATTTCTCTGCGGCTTTTTCTGCCAGACATTCCCCCGGAAATCGGGGTGATGAATCCGCAGCGTTTCTCATGGGCGCGCACGCTTTCACAGATCTGTGCTCCGATTTTCCGGGTCGGACAGAGTGATGCCCCTGTATTCTGGAAAATCATACCAATTTCTGAACCGCACAGACTCCGCAGCTTCTTTTCGGACATGCCCGTCAGCTCCTCTCCGCGAAATGTGATCTGCCCGCCGGTGATGGAACCATTCTTTCCCATCAGCCGCAGGATCGCTCGCAGCAAGGTACTTTTTCCACTGCCCGACTCCCCGGCGATGCCGACGGTTTCTCCTTTTTCGACGGAAAAACAGATGTTATTTAAAATTTGCTCCCCCTCATAACAGACAGAAAGGCCGCTGATTTCCAGCAGTTTTTCGCTCATGTTTTTGCTCCCTTTGTTTCCATTTTCGTTCGCCCCTTATCCCTGATCCACCGTTTTCCGTACCGCCTCACCAAGCAGATTGCAGACAAGAACGGTCAGAAAAATCGCCAGTCCCGGCGCCAGAATGACCCAGGGCGCGGTCTGCAGCATACTTCTTCCGTTGCTCATCATCGCTCCCCACTCCGCCGACGGCGCTTCCGCACCAAGGCCGAGGAAGGACAGACCCGCGATTTCCAGCATCATCGTTCCGATATCAAGCACCGCTGTGACAATCGTCTGCCCCGCAAGATTCGGCAGAATATGGCGTCCGATCATCTTCCATGTTCCGTTTCCTGTAAGGCGCGCCGCCGCGATGAACGGCATGTGTTTCAATGCCAGCACACGGTTCCGCGCAAGCCGTGCATATTTCGGCCAGGAAACAAGGATCAGCGACACAACGGCTCCCGTCATGCCGCTCTGCAGAACGCCGGAAAATGCGATTGCAAATACCATACCCGGAAAGGCCAGAAAAATATCGGAGATCTGCATCAGAACCGTATCCGTTTTACCTTCCAGCCAGCCGCTGAAAATTCCGGCGAGTGTTCCGATCAGAGCGCTTGCCGCGACGACAAGAAGTGCTGAAAAAATGCTGACCCGCGCGCCGGAGAGAATCCTTGAAAACAGATCTCTTCCATAGCGGTCCGTCCCCATCCAGTGCGCCGCGGACGGCGGAAGAAGGGACAGTTCCAGATTCTGCTCATACGGATCGTACGGTGCCAGATGGGCCGCACACGCGGCAAACAGCAGCATTGCACCGGCGAGGATGCAATAAAAAAGGATCTTTCTTTTCTGTTCTTTTTTCATCGCATTCCCTCCAGCTTCGCCCGCGGGTCCAGTGCACCCATCAGCAGATCAGCAATGAGATGCAGCAGCAGATAGATCGCCGCCATCCACACCAGATATGCCTGAATCACGGGAATATCGTGCATGGAAACGGCATCCACGGCCATTTTTCCGACACCATTCCACATGAAAATCGTCTCAACGATGGCGGTTCCTCCAAGCAGCGAACCGGCAGATAAGAATAGCAGCGTGCCCATCCGAAGCAGCACGGATTTTAATACATTTCCAAACAGAATCCGGTTTTCACTTAACCCACGTGCCCGTGCACCCGCCACGTACTCCTGCTCCAGCTCTGCAAGCACGGCAGAACGCACCTGACGGGTGTATTTTGCCGTCATCGAAACCGCAAGCGTCGCCGCCGGAAGCACACAGCTTTTCCATCCCTTTCCCATACTGAGAACCGGAAAAAGATTCCATTTCAGCGAAAAGAAAGACAAGAGAAGAAGTGCAGTGAAAAACCCCGGAAACGAATTACCTGCAAAGCAGAACAGGCTGATACTGCGGTCCGCCCACGTATTCTGATATTTTGCACTTAAGATACCGAGCGGAAACGAAAGACAGACCGTCATGGCAAGCGCCAGCGCCGCAAGTGCAATCGTTGCGGGCAGTTTTTCGCAGAAGCTTGCAAGCACCGGTTTGCCGGAAACGTACGACTCCCCGAAGTCACCGCGCAGGGCGTTTTTCAGCCATTGCAGGTACTGGACAGCTTTCGGCTCATTCAGTCCCAGTTCCTCCCGCATCGCTTCTTTTCCGCCTCCGACATCACGCCGCCGCTGCTGCTCTCTTTTAAATCCACCGCATCGACCGAGGAAAGTCCCGTCAGCAGAAAAGCGAGAATCGTCACGCCGAGGAATACCGGAATCAGGCGAAGCAGTCGTTTTAACAGATATTTTTTCACAAATACTCCTTTACTGCTTCACGGCACAAATCGAAAACATCGGTGCCGGGTTATAGAACTCGTCTTTTTCCAGATAAATGCGTTTTCCAAGGCTCGTATCAATGCGGATTTCTCCCGCTGTGTTTTCGCACAGCACCGCCACATCGTACGCCGGCCGTTTTTGCGGCTGATCGGGAGCTGTAATTTGATCCGTTCGCACTCTTCGAGCATCTCGTTTCCAACCTTGAAATGGGCATGCGCCTCCGGAAGTCCCTTCGTATCGGCAACATCTTCTTTTCCGTAATTGGCATCGAAGTTCAGCAGCACACCGCCCGTTTTCAGCACACGCATCCACTCGCCGTAAGCATGCTCCGCATTCGGCAGCGTCCACGTCAGGTTTCGGGAAATGACAACATCGAATGTTTCATCCGCAAACATCGGGTTTTCCGCATCCATGACCTGGAAGCGGCAGTCGGCGTTCTCTTCTTCGGCAAGCTGGATTGCATTCTCAATCATCTCCGGTGTCAGGTCGATGCCGAAGACCTCGTGGCCCTCTTTTGCCAGCAGGATCGAGAAAAATCCGGCTCCGCAGCCCACATCAAGGATCTTTAACCGTCTTCCCGCCGGGATCTGTTTTTCAATCTCTTTCATCCAGCGCTTCGCAATCGGGTTTGCAAGTTCGGAGCGTCTCTGCTCTAAAAAGCTCTCGCTCCGTTTCTCCCAGTAATGGACGATCTGCTCTTTGCGGTCGTCGTATTCCGGCTCGCGCACAATCCGTCCGTAGGCAACGACAGGGCCCCCTTCTGTTACCATATCGCCCGGTTTTGCCGCCGGATACCAGAGGCCATCTTCGGAAGCCGCCTGATATTTTTCGCCGCGGCGGACGGTCACATCACCAAGCTGGAAGGACTGCTCTGCGTTTTTTCCGCGCGCACCAGAAACATCGGTGTCGATGCATAGTTCAGTCTCTCTTCCTCGCTCCAGACGCGCTTCCAGATTTCGGAATCGGTCTGGATGGAACAGACGCCGAGGGATTCGAGCACCTTCGTATCCCACGCCGGCCGTTCCATCGCAGAGAGCGGCACCTGGCGCGCAATGTTTTCCATGCGGTCAATGTCCGTGCACAGATAATGGTCGTCGAGCTGCTGCTCTTCCACTTTCTTCCGGTCTGCCTCGTACGCTTCTTTTTTCTCCTCGTCATAGAGATAACCGTACCAGTTCGCATCAAAATTGAGCAACACGCCGCCCGGTTTCAGGACACGCATCCACTCTTGGTATGCCTGCTCCGGCTTTTCCAGATTCCAGGTCAGATTTCTGGAAATGACAACATCAAAGGTCTCATCCGCAAACTCCAGATTCTGTGCATCCATCCGCTGCAGCGTCACGCGCTCCAGACCGTATTTCGTATATTTTCCCAGATTCTCTTTCGCCTTTTCCAGCATCTCCTCCGTGTAGTCAACAGCCGTCACCGTATAACCTGCCTCCGACAAAATCATCGGGAAGAATCCCGGGCCGGTTCCGATATCGAGAATCTTCATCTCTTCTTTCTTTTTCTCTGGAAATTGCTCCTCTAATACATGCAGCCACGCTTCTCTCTGGCTTCCCGCCAGTTCTTTTTCATTGACCTCAGAATACCCCTCCGCACGGGTTCCCCAGTAGGAGGCAATTTCCTGTAATAATTCCTGTTCCATATCTTCCGCTTCTTTCTTTTTCTTCCATTTTCCGGTTTTCATCCGCAGACCGGCGCGGCCGTTTTCCAACCGCTCAAATATTCCTTTACTCTACCAAAATCGGCCGTTTTCACAAGCCCCCACGGGGGATATCCTTAACGCCGGCGCAGGTTCCTGTCCCTTTTCCTTTGGCATTTTGTCCAATCCCGGGTTTCTTTCTTCCCTCTCCATCGGCAAATTTGATATTTTTTCTCGACATCCCTATACTTTTGTGCTATAACAGCGCAGTGTTTTAACGCGTCAAAGTCAAAAAGTACAAGAGGAAAAAGAAATGAAGATAATTGTATGTATGAAACAGATGCCGGCCGGCACGAAAGTGGATATCGATCTGGAAACCGGCGCCATGAAGCGGATGTCCGGCGATACACGGACGAATCCATATGATCTTCTTGCACTCGAAACTGCAATTTCTCTCCGTGAAAAACTTGGCGGAACCGTGACCGTGCTGACCATGGGGCCTCCGCAGGCGGAAACCATGATGCGCGATGCCTACGCATGCGGTGCCGATGATGCCGTCATTCACTCGGTTCTCCTTTATATTGCCAGAATACCATCAGCTTTCTTGTCGCCGTATCCTCGCTGTATGTATATTTTACGGACCCGAGTCCGTAATAGCTGCAAAGATAGCCGGAAGCCTTATCGAGAAGCTCCGGTCGGGCTTCCATGACCTGTGACATCAGATCATCGGTGGCAAATTTAAATTCGGAATACTCTTTTGTCTCTTCAATATCCGTCTCCATTTCCCACAGAATCTGCGTCGCATCAAATGTATCCATGTACCGGCCGATCTGGCGGTAATACTCGAGGTCATCTGCATTGCACGCCGGGAGCGGCAGATTCGCATCCGCCTGATGCGTGTCCGAAAATTCCGCATCGGAAACGCAGAGAAAATCGTAGTAGATCAGGTCGTCCGGCAGATTGTACTCGCCGCTCTCGCCCTCTGCGAATACCGGATCGCCCCAGGTTACATCGACGTTGTAATAATTGTCTCCGCACTTTACGATATTCCAGCCGTGCGCCTCGCCGGTGTCTGTCGTTCCTGTCACATAAATGACCGGGATGTCCAGGCGGTTCATCAGATACTGGAACGTTCTGGCATAGCCTGCGCAGACCGTCTGTCCGTTCACAAGTCCACTGTAGAGTGTCTGATTCTCCGGCGCATCTTTCACATAATCAATCTGCCGGATACATTTTTCAAAGACAGCCTTGATCTTCCCATAGTCATCCATCGAACGGTCGATATCACTTAAGAAATCATTTCCCGCCCCTTTGATCTGGGTCTGGCGGCCTGTGATCTCCTCCGCAGAAATCGTGTATTCCGGAACTACCTCACAGTAGTTTTTCGGCTCACCGTATCCCGTGACATGTGATGCTCCGTTGATCCAGCAGTACTCCGGGTAATCCATATAGACCCATCCGTAAACCTCCGCCGTCACATCGGGATCGCCGCCTTTTGTGATGATGGTTTCCTGGTGTTCCGCGATTCCCTGCACCAGTTCGCGGTAAATCATCTGTCTGTTTTCATCGAGCTGGCTGTAATAATACCGCTTCGCCAGCTCCTCCTCATCTGTATTTTCCGCCTGAAACTGTGTTGCGCCATTCTCTGACAGACCATTGTTTTCGTCTACCGTCTGTGAAGCAGTGCTGCTGTCCGCTCCGCTTCCGTTCTGCGCGGGATCGCTCTCATCAAATTCTCCGAATACCAGATAAGCCGCCAGCAGGGCAAGCATAAGCGGAAGCAGCGCCCGCAGCGGTCTCTTCCGTCTTCGTCTGTGTCTTCTCTTTGCCATTCTTCTTTTCTCCCAGATACGTTAAAACGCCGTCACACAGTGCATCCGCCACCTTTTTCTGGTACTTCTTTGTGTTCAGGAGCGCTTCCTCCTCCGGATTTGAGAGGAATCCGCACTCGCAGATCACCAGCACCGCGTCTGTCTTCTTCAGCATGTAATACGTTTTGTTTCCCTTGGCTTTCCTGTGATTCGCCGGATCGAGCCCCGCGACCAGTGCAGCCTGCATGCAGAGCGCCAGTTTTTCGCCTTCTTTTGATCCGTATAATAAAACACCTGCGCCCCTTTGACCGCCGCATCCGGGTAGCTGTTCTGGTGAATGCTGATCACACAGTCCGGCTTTTTTTCATGAATCAGCTGCACGCGCCGCTGCAGATCCTGCACTTTCGCATTCACGGCTCCCGGATCGGAGAGATCATCCTCCCCTTCCCGCGTCATCACCACAAGGATTCCCTGCTTTTCCAGCTTCTTTTTCAGCAGACGGGCAATCGCAAGGTTGATGTCCTTTTCTTTGACACCGTTTGCCCCGATTTTGCCGGGATCGTCGCCGCCGTGGCCGCTGTCCAGCACCACTACTTTTGTGGCTGCCTTCTGTGCTGCCACCAGCCGTGCGCCCTCGCGGGACAGAACATACGCCGCCGAAAGCAGAATCACCGCCATCAGCCATTCCAGTTTTTTCCCTTTTTCCAAATGAAAAGCCCCCTGCTGCAAATTTCCTTTCTTGGTCATTTTATGCAGCAGCGGGGCAGGTTACAACTCTTATTGCTTCCGGTTACTCTTCCTCATCTTCTTCATCATGCGCGCGATTCGGGATTTCATCCTCTTCTTCGTCGTTGTCATCATCGAGATAATCCGGCTCATTTTCGAAATCGATGACTGCGGAATTTTCGACGATTTCGTCTTCTTCCTCTGCTTCTTCTGCGGTATCTTCACGGTCTGGCTCTGCGGCTGTTTCTTTTGCCTCTCCGGGAAAGATACTTTTTACCGGATCTTTCATGAAGGTTTCCACTTCCGATGCAGAACGTTTCATCTCCTCACGCATTTTTTCGATGCCGGCAAAGGTCTCCTCAAAAATTCTGCGATTCTTCTCGAGTACACTCGTCATGGTTTCCATCTCGGCGTAAATCTTCTGGTATCTGGTGTTGGCTTTCTGCAGCTCCGCGTCCATATGGCTCTGGATTTCTTCTGCTTCGGCCTGCAGTTTTTCTTCATAAACAGCAGCCAGTTCCTCGCCCTTCTGACGTGCGCTCTCTACCATGTATTCGCACTGTTCCTTCGTCTCGCGGCGCTGCTTTGCACAGGATTCCTTTGTCTCTTCCCGCTGTTTCCGGCAGGACTCGTTTGTCTCCTCTCTCTTTTTGCAGCACGCCTCATCCGTTTCCTCCGTTTTCTCGCGGCAGGACTCGTCCGTTTCTTCGGTTTTCCGGCGGCAGGCTTCCTCGGTCTCTTCTTTTAGCTTTCTGCAGCTCTCCTCTGTTTCCTGTGTCAGTTTTTTCGCTTTCACCTGTGCCTCAAACACAAGGCCGCTGATGCTGTCATAATTGTCGATATAGCTCTGGTATTTCTCATGAATATTTTTTTCGAGCTCCTCGATTTTATCCTCACGCTCGCGGATCTTGCGGTTCAGCTTCTCGATTTCCTGCTCTTTTTCCTCGATCTTCGCTTCCAGTTTCTTCTGAGCGGCATACGCCTGATCTTTCAGGTTCTGCACTTTCGTCATAACATCGTCCTTATCGAAACCGCCCATCAGCGTTGTTTTAAATAATTCTTCGTGATTGTTTTCTGACATGTATACTCCTCCTTCGTGCCCGGGCTTTTATCATTCCCCTTATCCTTCCCGGACTCCTCGTCAACTGTTTGTTTCAATATATTTTGAAATCAGACTCCAGACGTCTGCGCACTCGAATCCGAGCTTCCACTCTGCCACTCCGGCGAGATCGGCACTTTGGATCACTTTCAGTTTTTCCTCCATGGACTGCTCATCCTCCATCCAGATCGTGTATCTGGCATCGGAAGTTTCTACCGTTGCCACATTCTGGCCAAGGGATGCATCCCAGGTTTCTGTCATCTGATTCTCTTTGGCATAGTTTTTGGCGCCATCCATGCCCAGCACCTCGCTGGTAATGGCGCTCTGTCCGAACTTTTCCGTCCAGACACGGGTATAAAACGGGATTCCGCAGATCACCTGATCGGCAGGCATCACCCGCGTCATCTCCTCCACGGCCTGCTGTACGAACGGGAGGGATGAAACAGAGCCTGCCTCCTCGCTTCCCGCGAAATGCTCGTCATAGGCCATGACAATCATATAGTCCACAAATCTTGCCTGCTCGCCGCGCTGATAATACATCGTGTAAGCCTGCGGTACCGGCGTATCGACCGACACCACAAGATTCTGTGCATGCGCCGCGCTCGTCAGTTCCCGCAGAAACTGCAGGTAATGCGGGATTCCGGCCTCTTTCAGATTCTCGAAATCCACGTTGATGCCGTCCATGCCGCACGATGCTGCCTCGGCGAGCAGCTGCTCAATGATTCTACTGCGCACGGATGCGTAGGCAAGATCGGTTGTTTCGTCAAATGCTTCATTAAAGTTATCAATCAATCCCCAGACTTCCCGTCCCGCTTCATGCGCCAGTTTCACGTAATCGGCGCTCGCAAGGCTGGAAATCGTACCGGTTTCGTCTGTCACGGAAAACCAGGTCGGTGAAATCACGTTCACGCCGGTCATTTCTGCTGTCATCTCTGCCATCGCGTCGTTCGACTCGGTCGATGTGCTCTGATGCCAGACCAGATTGATTTTGTGATCCCGTGTAATTCTTTCATAGGAATCTTTCTTTGCCGTCCGCGCTTCGATGGCCTCCGGCTCGGAGATATCCTCTGTCTGGATGTAGCCGGTATAGCCGTCCGCCGTCATGACTTTGCACCAGTTGTCCAGATTTTCCAGATACAGCAGGGTGTCTCCTTTCTGTACATCCGCAAGAATCAGACTCTTGATGCCGCCTTTCTGGCGCACCTGCGCGGTGTCTGACTGTACCGTCGCCTGCTCCACGCCGTCCCATTCATTCCGGATTACAACACGGTTGGGATCGCTGTAATATGCATAGTCGAGATCTGTGTATTCTTTTACGACATCCAGCGAAATGTAAACCGTTCCGTCGCTCTCCTGCTGTACGGCAGGCTGTCCGCCCGGTGTTTTGGCAACGGCCGCATCGCCCGGAAGCAGTGTCTGCACGCCGCCGCTCGTTGTAAGCAGGATTCCTTTTGTTTCTTCATCCCAGTAGAAGCAGCTGTTCAGCTGGGATTCTACATATGTGTACGCCGCATACGGCTCTCCTCCGATAAGGACGGCCTGCTCTTCCAGAAGTTCTCCGTTCTGGATCAGCGCAACGCTGTTTTCGTCTGTCAGGTTAAAATATTCGTTCCCGGCCATGTATTCGGTTCCGGGTTTATATCGGTTTATCAAAATGAAACAACGCCTGCTGCACCGACTAGCACGATCAGAATCAGTACGACCAGTACCGGCGCTGCTTTTTTCTTCTGTTGCTCCTTCATGTGTTCTTTTCCCCTTTTCTTCGCTCTGAAGATCTCCCCACTTGCGCCCATTATAACAAAAAAAATACCCAATAGCAACCGTTATGCGCAAGGGAACCGCATGCGAGTCAGAAAGTATCGTTACAGTTCACTGGTTCCCAGCGAACTGTAACATTCGCAGCCCTCATTTAAAGTTTTGCTTCGCAAAAGGAGGGCTGCTCACACCTGAATCATGTTCTTACGCAGCGAAACAGCAGGTGTTTCACTGCTGATTGAACAGTAACGAAAGTATCGTTGCTTTTTGCTATTGGGTATTTTTCAGAAAATCTGTTTAAAAAGTTTTGTCGATTGTTTGTTTCATGGCTTATTTGCAGTTGTGACGTACAAAAAAGAAAGCCCCATCGATCCGTATGAAATACTTTTGTTTTTAGTTTCAATGATCATGTTTCGCGGGGACGCCTTCTTATCCGATCCGTTTTTTCTGTGCCTGCTTCCGGCCGGAGTATGCACCCTCCGGACAGAAGCAAAGGTTTCCCCAACTCCTATTATACTTCAAACCGGGGGAATTACAAATAAAGTTTATCCCTTCATTTCTGAAAAATTATGCGAAATGTAAAAAAAATCTTAAGTTCTTTACTTCTTTCCGTGATGTGTTATACTATATCGTAAGCAGCCCTATTTATATAAGTAAAGAGTAATTAAGGACGTGAGAGTTATGAAAATAGAAAAAATCAATGATAACAAGATCCGCTGCACACTGACCAGCGCCGATCTTGCCGAAAGAAATTTAAAGCTCAGCGAACTGGCTTACGGCACGGAAAAGGCCCGCAGCCTGTTTCAGGATATGATGCTTGAAGCCAACCAGCAGTTCGGCTTCAATGTGGATAATGCCCCGCTCATGGTCGAGGCCGTTCCGGTGGCTCCGGACAGCATTGTCCTCATTATCACCAGAGTCGAGGATCCACAGGAGCTCGACACCCGCTTCGCCAAATTGCTCCATCCGGCGACGATACGGACGGACCGGAACCGGTACAGTATTCCGGCGCGGACGACATCATCGACCTGTTCCACAAGCTCTGCGATGTGAAGAACAAGGCACAGGAAATCGCAAAGAAAGCGGCACAGAAGGAAAACGAAAAAGAGCCTGCAGCATCCGAGGAAAAGAATGTGGATCTGGTACGCACCTTCCACTTCTCAACCCTCGACGATGTCATCAGCTCCGCAAAAGCGCTGAACCAGTATTTTACCGGCAGCAATTCCCTCTATAAGAACACGGCAGATGCCAACTATCAGCTCGTTCTGCACCAGTCCGGCTGCAAACCGGAGGAATTCAACAAGGTCTGCAACATTCTTTCCGAGTACGGCAGACAGGAATCCTTCTCCCTGGCCGCTGAAGCATTTCTGCTGGAACATGGAAATGCAATGGTAAAAGAGAATGCTCTGCAGGAGCTGGCTTCTCTGTAAGTTTTGAAACGTATGCATAAAAAAAGGAAGTCCGCGAAAGACTTCCTTTTTTGTACGTTCCGTACAAATTACTCTTCTGTGATAGCCTCGGTTGGACATACGCTTGCGCATGTTCCGCACTCAACGCATACATCCGGGTTGATTTCGTAATGGGAATCTCCCTCAGCGATAGCCTCTACTGGACATTCTCCAGCGCAGGTTCCGCAGCTTACACATTCGTCTGTGATTACATATGCCATGATCTTATCCTCCTTGTAGATTTTTTGGCCCTTTCGGTACTATCCACATTGTAAACGATTGCCCCCTGAAATACAAGTACAAAATTATAAACATTCTATAATCTTATGAATTTGTTCTTGCATTCCCCCCGGGGGTACGCTATAATCAAAATAGCCGTCAAAATCGGAACGACGGGTATATACACATTTAAAGGAGGAACTTTAAGATGGCAAAGATCTCGAAAGACATGACAATCGGCGAGTTAATCGCAATGGATACAAATATCATCGGAATCCTGATGGGAGCCGGCATGCACTGCATCGGCTGCCCTTCTGCGCAGGGTGAGTCCCTGGAAGAAGCAGCTATGGTTCACGGCCTGGACGCTCAGATTCTGGAAGACCAGATCAACGATTATCTGGCTGCAAAATAAGTCGGATTTCCGCGTGGATCCAAAAAGAACGCCTCTCGCAGGCGTTCTTTTTTCTGTCCAATTTACCCATTGTTCCGATGGCCCCGTTTTGCTTTCGTCCGTTTTCCTTTCTGCTCCAGCGTTGCCGCTGCTTCTCTCCGGCTCTGCTGGTGGCGGCGGATCGCCTCGTCCACGCGGCGGCTCCGTTCCTCCTGACGCCTCTTCTGTATCATCTGGTCGAGCAGACGGCCGAGCACGCGGTAAAATTCCGTCTGACGCTCCTCCTCTTCCTGCCGCATCACAGTGTCCGCCAGCTGTTCTGCTTCCCGCTCGGCAGAAGATCGACAACCACCTCCAGCACTTCGTCCGCTTTTCCCGGTATTGCCGGATCCGGCTTCTCCTTTGCCGTCTCTGCCGCTTCCGCCGGAAACGCTTTGATCTCCGCCGTTGCCTGCACCAGCTTCGGCATCAGCTCGCGGATCGCTTTCAGATGAAGCCCCTTTTTCTTCAATTCCCGGATTCCCAGAAAAATCTGAATGTCCTGCGCAGTATAGCAGCGGTGTCCCAGCGAATTGCGGTGGATTTCCATGCCGAGCTCGTCCTCCCAGTACCGGAGCACATGCGCTTTCTCCCCGGTCAGCTTCTCCGCCTCCGTGACCAGATACGTTCTATTTTCCATACGGCAGCCACTCCCTTCTTCCCTTTATTATAGGATCTGTTATCCCCTGCCGCAAGAAAATCTCATCGTAATATTCCGACAATTTCATACAATTATACACAAAGAACGTGCCGCAGGACTATCCCACGACACGTTCTGACACCATACTATTCAGAGCCCCATCTCATTCCGCTACGCTACATCTCGATGTGGCTTCTCGCCATATGAAATTGAGGGGAAAAGTGCTCATTCATGCAAGCATGAGTCGCACTTTTCCCCTCAATTTCGCATGGCTCTGAATAGTTACAAATATTTTCTTTTATCTCTCTGCATTCGCAAATTTCGTATAATCCGGCAGCCAGACCAGATTGACGGTTCCGATCGGGCCGTTTCGCTGTTTGGCGATGATGATTTCCGCGATTCCCTTATTCTCGGAATCCTTATTATAGTAATCATCTCGATAGATAAACATAACAACGTCGGCATCCTGCTCGATCGCTCCCGACTCACGCAGGTCGGAAAGCATCGGACGGTGGTCGGTACGCTGCTCAACAGCCCGGGAAAGCTGGGACAGTGCAACAACCGGCACATTCAGCTCTCTCGCGAGTGCTTTTAAGGAACGGCTGATATCCGAAATCTCCTGCTGACGCGATTCCGAGGAGCTCTTTCCGCTTCCCGACATCAGCTGCAGGTAGTCAATGATGATGATATCAAGACCGTGCTCCAGCTTGTATTTGCGGCATTTCGACCGCATCTCTCCGATCGAGATACCAGGTGTATCGTCGATCATCAGTCGGGATTCACCGATCATGCCGGCGCTCTCGATCAGCTTGCTCCATTCGTCGTCTTTCAGGTTTCCGGTTCTCAGATGCTGGGAATCTACTTTCGACTCCATCGAGAGCAGACGGTTCATCAGCTGCTCCCGCGACATCTCGAGACTGAAAATCGCAACGGCTTTGTCTTTCTTAAACGCCATATACTGCGCAATATTGAGGACAAACGCCGTTTTACCCATAGACGGACGTGCCGCAATCAGGATAAAGTCAGAGTTCTGCAGACCCGATGTCTTGTAGTCCAGATCCGTGAATCCGGTCGGAATACCCGTGACATTTCCCTTCGTCTTCGATGCACGCTCGATGTTCTCCAGCGTATTGATGACAACCTGGCGGATCGGCATGAAGTCTCCGGAATTCCGCTGGCCCAATAACTGGAACATCTTCTTTTCCGTCTCCTCCATGATGACTTCCACCGGCTCTTTGTTCAGATAGCAGTCATTCTCTATCTCTTCTGTCAGCTTAATGAGACGGCGCAGCACCGCTTTCTCGCTGACGATGTTCGCATAATGGCGCACATTCGCCGAAGTCGGCACCGCATTTAAAAGATCGCGGACAAACTCCATCGAACTGATCTCCGGCGGAACATCCTTTTCACGCAGGCGGTTCTGCAGGGTGACCAGATCGACCGGTTTTCCCTCATTGAACAGCTCCACCATGGCATCAAAAATGACGCCGTACTGGTGCTGGTAAAAATCGTCGCTCGTCAGGATTTCCGATGCCGCCATGATGGCTTCGCGCCCCATCAGCATGGAACCGATGACCGACTGCTCCGCCTCGATGCTGTGCGGAAGGATTCGTTTAATCAGTGCTTCTTCCATAGAATTATGCTTCTTTTACGATAACTTTCAGCTTTGCAGTTACTTTGGTATGCAGGCGGATCGGCACTTCTGTCGTTCCAAGAACCTTGATCGGGTTCGGAAGCTGCATTTTCTTTTTGTCAATGTCGTATCCGAGCTGCTCTTTTGCTGCCTCAGCGATCTCTTTTGCCGATACACTTCCGAATACTTTTCCGCCCTCGCCGACTTTGATTGCTACGGTAACCTGTTTGTCCTCAATCTCTTTTGCGAAAGCCTGTGCCTCGGCAAGCTGCTCTGCTGCCACTTTGTCCTCGTGTGCTTTCTGCAGTTTCAGTTCATTCAGGTTCTTTGCGGTTGCCTCGATGCCAAGCTTTTTCGGCAGAAGCATGTTTCTTGCATATCCATCACTTACGTTTACAGTCTGTCCTTTTTTACCAAGTGCTTTTACGTCTTCCAGTAAGATAACTTTCATATCAGATTTCTCCTCCATCCTGCATTTCTGTTAAGGTTGATTTTAGGAGGCTGCGCGCCCCCTCCAGATCGACGGTCTCAAGCTGGCATCCTGCCATATTCAGATGACCGCCGCCGCCCATCCGCTCCATGATGATCTGTACATTGACCTCATCGATCGCGCGGGCGCTGATATAGATCACGCCTTTATACTCGGTCAGTACAAAGGACGCCTTGACACCGACAATGTTCAGCAGCTCGTTCGCCGCTTGTGCTCCGACCACCGTCGGGCTGTCCACATAGTCGCTCGGGCATTCGGAAATCGCGAACTGGCCGCGGAACAGCTCCGCATTGCGGATCGTCTCTCCTCTTGCCTTGTAATCGTTCATATCCTCACGGAACAGCTTGCGCACACGCGTCACATCCGCACCGCAGCGGCGCAGGAACGCTGCCGCCTCGAACGTGCGGACACCTGTTTTCTGCATAAAGTTGTCGGTATCGATCATGATGCCGGCATAGATGCTGTCCGCCTCCACGTTCCGGATGCGGATTCCCTCGGTAAAATACTGGAGAATCTCGGCAACCATCTCGCTCGCGGATGATGCATACGGCTCAATATAGGAAAGCACCGAGTTGCGGATCGTATCGCTTCCCTGCCGGTGATGATCCAGCACGACGATCATTTTCGCCATGTACAGCAGATCCTCACACTGTGTGATGCTCGGCTTGTTCGTATCGACCACAACGAGCAGCGTGTTGTCGTCCATGATCTCTTTCGCCTCATGGTTGTTGACAAACATGTCCGCCTCATAATCCTGGTTGTCGCTGAACGTATTCATCAGCGGAATGATCGAGCTGGTCGGGTTGTCGATGACGATGTACGCTTTTTTATTCAGCGTTTTCGCCGCACGGTAGATACCGATGGCCGCACCGAACGAATCGGCATCCGGCAGGCGGTGTCCCATGACAACGACCTTCTCTTTCGTGTTCATAAACTCTTTCAGCGCGTGCGCCTTGACGCGGGCTTTGACTCTCGTATTCTTTTCCACAGCCTGCGTTTTTCCGCCGAAATACTGAATCTTCGAACCGTCCTTTAAAACGACCTGATCGCCGCCCCGGCCAAGAGCCAGGTCGATCGCGATTTTCGCATACTCGGAGTTTTTCGCAAACGATCCAGCATCTGCTCCGATACCCATACTGATTGTGACCGCCATCTCGTTTCCGATGTTGATGGTCTTGACGTCCTCGAGGATATCGAACTTTTTCTCTTTCAGTTCATTTAACGAACTCCGGCGCATGACCACGATGTATTTGTCGTTCTCATACCGCTTCACCAGTCCATCGAGATCGTTGAAATATTTGTTGATCTTTCGCTCGACCAGTGCGGTCAGAAGGGAACGGCGGACCTCCTCGACGCTCTCCAGCGCCTCGTCGTAGTTGTCCAGATACAGAAGACCGGTGACCATCGTTTCGTCCTCGAATTTCCGCATATACTCGCGGAGCTCCGTCTCATCGAACAGATACAGTGCCTGAATAAAATAGCCTTTGATATCTGTGTTGATCATCTCCGAATTCTGGATCAGCTCGTCGATGCAGACGCTTTTTACATGGGCACGGAAATTCTTTTCGCCGTAAGCCACGTTGATGTCGGTCTCCTCCTCATTTTTCGGCAGCCGCTCGACCGTCAGCTCCGGAAAAATGGTGGCGATACATTTATGATACTGTGTATCCTTCCCTGTGATTTTTGTAAACTCTTTGTTGACCCAGAGAAGTTTTCCCTGCGAATCCATAACGGCATAGGGCAGCGCAGTTCCTGGATCAGATGCTTCTGAACCTGGCCGTATTCGGTCGCAAAGGTAATCAGCTCGTTGATCACCTGCGGACGCTGTCTGTAATAGGGAACTGCGGCTGCGATCACATAGACTGCAAAAAACAGCGTGAACCACATTCCTGCCATCACATCCACAAAATACATGCCGATATTCATCACAAGCATCAGGATGGACAAAATCAGCGGCCATCGAAGATAGCTCCGCAATTGGCCGCTCAACTTCATTTTGCTTTTCATTTCCTAACACCTTTCCAACGTTGCGTGTTGTATTTCGCTCCTGTCCTTCCGATTATACCACTTTGACCTGTACTTTGGCAACAAGATACTTCTGGATACAAAAAAGGTACCCGCTTTTCGGGCAGATACCTCCATTTATTTACCGATTCAAAATGAACGTTCGGACAGTGCTTAGCGCAAGTCAGAATCAATCATCTACGTACGGCATAATAGCCATATGTCTTGCTCTCTTAACGGCTACTGTTACTGCTCTCTGATGTTTTGCGCAGGTTCCAGTTACACGTCTCGGCAGGATTTTACCACGCTCGGATACATATTTTTTCAGTTTAGCTGCATCCTTGTAGCTGATCTCTTCTCCACCACAGAAAACACAAACTTTTCTTCTTCTGCGGGCCGGTCTTCTGGAAGCTGGTCTTTCACTATTATTATAAGCCATGATCAATCTCTCCTTTTCTATCAATTAAATGGCAATTCTTCGTCAATGCCATCGGGAATATTCATAAAACCATCGGCGCTGCCAGGTCAGATGTATTCGCGGACGGAGCCGGATTGTTATGCTGCGGTGCGGAGTATCCTCCGTTGCTTCCGCCTGCATTTTTGCTCTCTGCAAACTCCTGCTCTTCTACAACTACGTCTGTCGTGTAGACCTTCTGGCCTTCACGGTTGGTGTAGCTTCCGGTCTGAATGCGGCCGGTGATGGCGATCTTCGTTCCCTGACGCAGGTATTTCTCTGCAAATTCTGCCTGGCGGCCGAAAGCAACGCATCCGATAAAGTCTGCGGTTGCGGAATCGCCGTCTCTGCGGAATCTGCGGTCAACAGCCAGTGTATAACGGGCTACCGCTGTGGAGTTCTCTCCAGCAGAGTATCTGACATCGGGATCTCTGGTCAATCTTCCCATCAATATAACTTTATTCATTCGCTTACCTCTTAAGCTTCCTTTTTAACGACTAAGTATCTCAGTACGTTATCCATAATACGCATATGGCTCTCGATCTCTGCCGGAGCTGTTGCGTCTGCTTCAAACTGAATAAAGTAGTAATATGCTTCACGCATATGCTGAATTTCGTATGCAAGGCGTTTTTTGCCCCACTCTTCTACTTCGCCAACTGTTCCGCCGTAACGGGTTACATAACCTTTGGCTTTCTCAACTACAGCTGCGCGTTCCTCTTCTTCAAGTTTTGCATTCACAACCAGTGCTAATTCGTACTTGTTCATGCTTTACCTCCTTTTGGACTTTTTGGCACCCCATTTTCATTATGGGGAGCAAGGAATTATTTTTATACGTCACAATTTGTTATTCTAACATAAAAAAGGGCTTATAGCAAGCCCTTTTTCGCGTGTTTTCTTGTTTTTTTCACGATATTACGCATCTTTTTTTCGTAATCCGCGGGTGTTTTTCTCGACCAGCTTGCGTGCTACCATGATCTGGTGGCCGCAGCCGGTGCATTTGAGACGGAAATCTGCGCCGACACGCAGAATTTCCCACTCGCTGCTGCCGCACGGATGCGGCTTTTTCAGTTTTACAATATCGCCTACTTCGTAATGTTCTGCCATGTTTCTTCCGCCTTATATTTTCTAATTAAAATCTATCTTACTTTGATGCTGCCGAGCACCTGCCCGATCGGCTGCTGGATCAGAAGATCCGCGTTTTTATCCATCGGCGTTGCGCCCTTGTTGATGAGAACCAGCGCATCGCCCTCAAAATACTGGAGAAGGCCTGCCGCCGGATAAACCGCAAGTGACGTTCCGCCGACAATCAGAAGATCTGCCGCCGCAATCGAGCGGATCGCACCGTCGAGCACTTTCTCATTCAGACTCTCCTCGTAGAGTACGACATCCGGTTTGATCATGCCTCCGCATTTTTCACATCTTGGAACGCCGCTGCTCCTTCTCACCAGCTCTGTATCGCAGAATGCCCCGCATTTCATACAGTAATTGCGGTGTGTGCTTCCATGCAGTTCATACACTACTTTACTTCCCGCCGCCTGATGCAGTCCGTCAATGTTCTGCGTCACAATCGCTTTTAATTTTCCCGCCGCTTCGAGCTCTGCAAGTTTCTTATGCGCCGCGTTCGGTTTCGCGCCGACCGGAAGCATTTTGTCGCGGTAAAAAGCATAAAACTTTTCCGGGTACCGCAGGAAATAGCTGTGGCTTAAAATTGTCTCCGGCGGAACGTCATACTTCTGATGATAAAGCCATCCACGCTCCGGAAATCCGGAATCCCGCTCTCCGTGGACACGCCCGCGCCGCCGAAGAATACGATATTTTCATGCGTATCAATCAATCTCTGCAGTTCTTCGATTTTTCTTTCCTCTTCCATCTGTCATTCCTCCTTCTGACCAATTATTACCGGTTCCGCCGCACGCCCAGAACGACGAACCGTCCAGTCGTATCGCTCGCCGCACAGGTGGACAGCACAATAATATGGCTGTGTTCATCCATCTCCGGCTGCTCCACCGGGATCTCTGACCGCGCCGCCATGGTATTCAGATACTGTACAAACGCTTCACCCCCGCCGGAATACAGCGTGTAGACATCACTGTCTGCCTCCGTATAAAAGGCAGAAAAAATCTGGTACACATCGTTTGATTCCGGCGTCAGCATCCAGAAATAGACGCTGTCCCTATATTTTTCCTGCTCCTTCATCTGTTTCAATTTTCCGAACATGGAGAGATTCTTCATATTATGACCGTAAACGATTGTGTTTCCATCACTGAAATCACCCTGATTCTGGTAATCGAGGAAAATGGAACCCGCAAAGTTGCTCGTTCCCTCGTACGTCGTATGAAGATACGCATCGTTGTCCGGCCCCTGTACGACCGGGTAACTGATGTCGAGAGCTTCGATATAAAGCCATCCCTTCACATCCGGATTAATCGCTTTTAAGGATTCAAAATCGACGGCAAGCGGCGGTTCTGTCGGATACGACAGTGGTTCCGGCTCCGGTTCGGAAGGCTCCGCCGGTTCGGATTCCGCCTGCGGCTCCTCTGTTTTCGTCAGTGCCGGTGTCTCCGGTGTTTTTGTAATTTCCGTCGTATACTGCTGCAGATCCCGGTATTCATCCGTGCCGGTCTTGTAATCCAGGTAAATGCCGATCAGCTTGTACCCGGAAAAGCAGAAAACAGCAAGTGCCGCTAAAAATACCAGAGTCCAAAGCGGATTGCCGCGTTTTTTCTGTTTCTTTTTCTGTTTTCCCATGCGTCTCCTTTATCACTTTTTTACTGTCTGCGCTGTTTTCTGGAAGCGCTCTGAATTTGTCTCAATTATAAGCGTGCCCCTTTCTTTTGTCAACTTATGCCCCCGGAAAAGGATTGCACCCGCCCCCATCTTATGATAGACTAAAAGTCGACTGACAAGTCACTTGTGAATACAGTAACACACCACATACATGAGGAGGAATTCCATATGCGAACAATCAAAAAAGTCGCCTCGCACATCTTCATTGATGGCTTCGGCGGCATGACGCAGGGTCTTTTTGCAACCCTGATTATTGGTACGATGATTCAGCAGATCGGTCTTCTGATCGGCGGTTCGACCGGAAATGTGATCTATCTGCTTGGAAAAGCTGCCGCAGCCCTGACAAGTGCCGGTATCGGTGTCGGCGTGGCAGTGAAATATGGGGAAAGCCCGCTTGTCACGGTTTCTGCAGCCGTCGCCGCCATGGTCGGCGGTTATGCCGGCAAGATCACCGGCGGCACATTCTTTGTGGACGGAAATGCCGTTCTGGCAGGACCTGGCGAACCGCTCGGCGCTTTCATCGCAGCTTTCGCAGGCATCACCTGCGGCCATCTGGTTTCCGGCAAGACCAAGGTTGATATCATCGTGACACCGGTCATCACCATCGGAGCCGGTTCCGTTGTCGGACTGCTCGTCGGACCGCCGATCTCCCAGATGATGACAGGCCTTGGAAGCATCATCAACTGGGCAACGGAACAGCGGCCGTTCATCATGGGCATCGTTGTTTCGGTCGTCATGGGTATGGTTCTGACACTGCCGATCAGCTCCGCTGCACTCGGCATCATTCTGAATCTTTCCGGTCTTGCCGCCGGTGCCGCAACGATCGGCTGCTGCTGCAACATGGTCGGATTCGCGGTTGCAAGTTATCGGGAAAACAAATTCGGCGGCCTTGTCGCACAGGGTCTTGGAACCTCGATGCTTCAGGTGCCGAACATCATGCGTCATCCACTGATCTGGCTGCCCGTCATCTTCTCGAGTGCGATTTTAGGACCCGTCTCCACAATCCTCGCCAATATGCAGAATAATGCAACGGGAAGCGGCATGGGTTCCGCAGGTCTTGTCGGACAGATCACAACGTATCAGACGATGATCGCTTACGATGATCCGAAGCTCGTCATCATCAAAATCATTCTGCTCCACTTCGTGCTTCCGGCTGTGATCACCTTGTTCTTCTCAGAGGTATTCCGCAAGGCAAACCTGATCAAATCCGGCGATATGGCTTTGAATCTGTAATCTGTATTTTTAAAAGGGAATGGAACTGCGCATCCGGCAGCTCCATTCCCTTTTTTATCCACATTTCTCTTCTGATTTTTTCTGTTTTTACACCGTTTCTTCTGCGTTTTCCGCATTTTCCACTGCCGCGGCCGATTCAGCTTCCGCTGCCGTTTCTTCCCCCGGCCACACGCGGTGTGCCTCTACCATTGGCTCAATGGTCTGTGCCATCAGCAGATGGATCATGTCAAGCTCCGCTCGCGGAATCGCGACGGCAGAAGCGGTGCGATCGCCACATCCGTCACGAGGGATTCAAGGCCCTCGATAATCAGATCCTTGCCCGGCGTCTCATTCCACTCCAGTCTGATCCGCTCGAAATCACGCTGGAAAATGATTTTGACCCTCCGTCTTGCGGCCTCTTCCAGAAATGCAAACTCAAGCTTCAGCACCAGTTCGCCGTCTTCATTCTCCGCAAACTGTCCCGTCGTTCCGAGCAGATACGATTCCTCGTTTTCCACCCATTCTACAACTTTGGACCCCGTAAGACCGATCTCAATGCGCTGTGTTTTTTCTCCCTCGGTCAGCTCGACAAAGAAACGGCCTTTTTCATAGAAGAAACCGATGCGGCGGATGCCGTCGGAAAAGTTGTTGTGGAAGACCTGCAGCGTCAGCGGAAACATGCCGACATGCGTGTCCTCCATTTTATATTCTTTTCCGTGCAGAAGCTGCGCCATGTCGATCTGACGCGGTGTTCCGCTGTTCCGCGGCCCCGGTGTTCTCCGCTTCCAGCCGCCGCGCAGGATTCTTCCCGGTGTCTCTTTCGCGCCCTCCAGATCACAGCAGGTCTGCACCAGCTTCTGATATGCCATCGGGCTTTCCGCCTCGCCGGATTTCAGCTCTGCACCAAATTCCGCGCCGAAATACTTCCGCACAATGTCGAGCATCTCACACGTCTGGAACAGCTCGTTGCTGCCCGCATTCGTCACAATCACCACGCCGGTATCCGGGTAACCGAGCACGTTCTGCCCCAGCATGCCATTGAACGCAAAGCTGCCCGGCCGCTCCTCCATCCAGACCTGGTAACCATAGCCATATTTTCCCATCTTTTCCGGCGGTGTCGCATGAACGGAGGTGGACGCTGCGACCCATTCCGCCGGGACGATCTGTTTTCCTTCGAATTTTCCGCCGTTCACGTACATCACCCCGAGCTTGGCCGCGTCCTCCGGGCACAGGAAGAGGCCCCAGCCGCCTTTCGTAATCCCTGCCGGGCAGCTCTCCCAGAAGACTTTCCGGATGCCAAGAGGCTCAAACAGACGCGGCCGCAGGTAATCTACCATTTTCATGCCGGTGCGCTCCTGTATGATTGCAGACAGCAGATACGTGTTCATACTGTTGTACTCAAACGCTTCGCCCGGCGTTCCCTTGACCGGCGCATTTAAGAAGCTGTCCACCCAGTCGTTGCCGGAAACAACGCCCATCTCGTTGAACTGTACGCCGCTCTTCATCGTCAGAAGATGCTCCACGGTCAGATTCGGGCGCAGGATCTTCTGCAGCAGACCGTTTCGTTTTTCAAAAATATCATAGACGTTCTCGTCCAGGGAAAGTTTTCCTTCACTGATCAGAAAACCGACCGCCATGCCGGTGATGCTCTTGCACATCGAATACGTCGCATGCCAGATGCCGCTGCGGTATGGGGCGAAATTGCATTCGCAGATGACATGTCCGTTCCGCAGGACCAGCAGATGATGCATGTCCGTATGGCGCGCAGCGGCGAGCTCACGAAGCATCTGCGTCAGCTTTTCCGATGAGATGCCCTCGCTCTCCGGCACCACGCGCGGAAAATACGTTTCCGGAGATGCAAAATCCCCGAACGCTTCCTTCTGCGGCGCAAAGTCCGTCTTTCCCATATGTCCTGTCGTCCCACTCATAAATCCCCAGATCATTTCCATTGCGGTTAACTGTTCTTTCGCTGCCATGTACGATGCCTCCTGTCTCATGCGGTTGGATTTCCCTGTTTTTCCAGTTTTCCTCATTATATCCAGATTCCTTGAAAATCGCAATGCTTCTTCTGATAAAAAAAGAACCGACATAGAAATCTGTATTTCGATTTCTGCCGGTTCTTTTCCGTGTGTGATTTTTTTATTTTACTTTAGCTTACTCATTCCAGAGTTTCATACGCTCCTGATAATTCTGTGTGATAACTTTTTCTACATCTTCCAGTCCTGCGTCATTCATTTCGGAAATCATCTTGTCGTACTCTTCCATTGCCGCATCGTGGCTGTCTGCATTCACAATCTTCGGATATTCCTGATCGTAGATATCCTGGATTTTCTGCCATTTCAAGCCATCCGGAGTGCTTCCTGCCGGGGTAAGGCCTGCAAATTCTGCGGTATCCCATCTGTCGTTCTCACCAAAGTGATTCATAGCCACCTGCCGGGTCTCTTTTACTTTATACTGTGATACATCGTATGGAGTTCCGTCTGTACCATTTCCGTTCTTTACAAACCAGGTCCATTTGCGGACGCCGGTATCCAGTATTGTTTTGTCAAAATCCGTCTGGAATCCTTCAATCAGATCATCGTTCGGAACGTGTTTCCATCTTCCATATTCCAGTTGGTTCCCTCAATACCCCACATCAGAAGATACTGTCCTTCTTCGCTTGCAAGGTAGTTGATCATCTTCATGGCTGCTTCCGGATTTTTACAATTCTTGGTGATCGCGATTGCATCCCAGCCAAGTGTACTTCTTCCGGAGTAAGTAGTTTCATCTGCACTGATTCCGTTTCCAAGGATTTTATAGGAATAGAATTTTGCATCTTCTCCTACAGAAGAAGCAAGTGCTGTATTTGCTGCATCGGTATCCCAGTAGGAAGCAAAGGTACTGAATACGTTGCCTGCAGACAGTTTCTGCGTCCACTGATTTTTCTTGTTGACAACCCACTCTTTGTCCAGAAGGCCTCGGTATACAGTTCATTGGCAAAGGACATCATCTCTTTGAAGTTTGGTGCTTTGGCAACATGTTCCAGATTGTCCCCATCCTGATAATATGTTTTCAGACCATACATTCCTTTTAATGTTCCATCGTAGTTTTTGGATTCTGCATCAAAGGTAATGGCAATACTCTCTTTTCCGTCAATGGTCGGATGAAGTTCTTTGAATTTCTTACAAATGTCAATATACTCTTCCTGTGTAAATGCTCATCGCTGTCTGCGCGGTCTTTTCCAACGATTTCGCACAGATAATCATAGCGCATCAGAACACCGGCTACCGGATCCGGATCTTCTCCGTACCAGTTATTCAGATAGTAATTCTTTCCATCGGTATAACGACTCTTGTTTAAGGTTTCCCCGTACATCTCTTTTACATCCGGGCCGTACTCATCGATCAGATCATTCAACGGAAGCAGTGCGCCTGCCTCAATGTAACGGTTTACAATATCATTTCCACGATCCATCAGGACGATATCCGGGTAATTCTGACCGGTCAGCATCAGGTTCAATTTTTCCAGCGGATCTCCGGTTGGATTTTCTACCTGAATTTTGACACCTGTTTTTTCCTCAATTGCTTTTGCAACTGGATCATCAAAGGTATTGCTTCCGGAGTTTTTGTCAAAGATAGAAATCGTAACTCCGTCTGTTGTTACCTCGCCCGATGCAGATGATGCACTGCCGGATGCAGTACTTGATGATGTACTGCCATTTGATCCGCATCCTGCAAGCATTCCCGCTGCCATCAGGACACTCATCGCCATTGCGATACACAACGCCACAGTAAGAAACATTTTCATATCCAACCGCCAGACTCACTTCCCGTACTTTATTTTTCTTATTCTTTAACAGTTCCGCCGCCCTCTGCAGACGCATTTCCGTATTGTATTCCAAAATCGTTTTTCCTGTTGCCTCTTTAAACAGGCTCCTCAGATAATTCGGAGACAAACCGACCTCCGCGGCCAGCTTCTCGATATCTGCGCTTTCCGAGCAATGCTCCTGAAGATATGTTTTTACCTGATAAACGGCATAGTAATTTGGATTTTGATTCTGTTCTTCAAAAAATGCCAACATCCGTTCCAGATACTGCTTCATCTTTTCCCGCATCTGATAACTGTTGTTTGCTTCAAAAATTTCATTTTCTCTCAAAATTTTTTCTGCTTCCATCCAGTTTTCCAGCAGTTCATCGCTCAAAACAAGACGGTTCCATAGATACATATAGAGATTGTAAACTTCTCCGCAAATGTTTTCGGCGCAAGCCCCTTTAGCTGTTGAAAATAATCTTTCATGGTCTGCAGCGTTTCCTGCTTTTTCCCGTTGCTGACCAGACGACAGATTTCTTCTCTCCGCTCCTTCTGTTCCCGGAAATGATATGCTTTTTCCTCTTCCGTTTCTTTTTCATCTGCACAGAAAAGTTCCGGTGGATCCATATGAAATGCCAGAACACAACAGTTCCGAAGTTTTTCCGCCTTTTCGTACAGGCAGTCAGCTGTCCATGCTCCACTGCACCATCCAACGGCTCTCGGTGCGTCTTCTTTCAAATCATTCCAGATCTGAAATGCCGTATCTTTCACCGACAGATACCCCGCCAGCAGCAGAATGCTGATCCGTTCCGTTTTGCTGATGTAACGGATGCCCTTGTATTTTTCCTGAATTTTGCTACAGATGTTTTCTTCCGTTTTTCCATAAACCGCTATGATTCCAAACCTGCACTCTTCCAGTTCTTCTCCAAATACACCACGGAAATTTTTCCGTAAAAGCTCTGTTTCCTGTTTTTCCCGCAAAGCCATTTCCAGCAACTGCTTCGCCGCCGTTTTCCGCGACCAGTCTGCTATCTCACTTTTCTCCAGTTCACTTCTCACTTTTTTCAGACATGCTTCTACTTCTTCAATCGTAAATGGCTTTAAAAGGTAATCCACGGCATTCACCTGAAAAGCGGAATGGATATAGGAAAAATCATCATATCCTGTCAGAAAAACAATTTTGCATGGATACCCCCGGCGTACGATCGTCTCTGCCAGTTCAATTCCACTCATTCCTGGCATCTGAATATCCGTAATCACAATATCTGCCATATTTTCTTCCAGGCACTCCAGTGCCCTTCTGCCATTGCGCGCGGTAAATACTCTGGAAATCCCGTTCTTTTTCCAGTCAATATAATCCCGCAATGTCTCCAGTTCAATTTCTTCATCTTCTACAAGAAGAACGCGATACATTTTTTCCCTCCTGTTTCCAGTTGCTCCTGCAGTTTTCTTCTTCTGCTGCTTTTCATTTCTGTCTTTTTACTGCAGAAGTTCAATCATATACGCCTCATACGGCTGTAACTTCCACACTTCTTTTGTGAGGCTTTCTGTATCATTATGAATCAGAACCGTTCCTTTTGTCAAATCATATCGGGCTTTCATCTCTGCCGCTGTATCCCGGAAATTGCAGAGCACAATCAGCTTTTTCTCTCCCAGATTTCTCTCATAAGCAAAAATATCCGGATTTTCTTCCTCAATCAGACGGAAATCCCCATAAACAAGAGTGTCATTTTTCCTACGCAGCGCAATTAGTTTTTGATAGAAATAGAAGAGGGAATCCGGATTTTTTCTGCTGTTTTCCACATTGATCTCCTCGTAATTCTGATTTTCCGCCATCCACGGTGTTCCCGCTGTAAATCCGGCGTGTTTTTCCGCATTCCACTGCATTGGCGTCCGCGCATGGTCCCGGCTGTTCCGTGCAAGATAGGTACGAATTTTTTCTTCCTCCCAGCCTTCTTTTTTACGGTCTTCGGCAAAATTTACAGACTCGATATCCTGATAGTCCTCGATCCGAAGCCCTGACACATTTGTCATACCGATTTCTTCCCCCTGGTAAATATAAGGAGTTCCTTTCATCCCATGGAGAAGGACAGCCAACATTTTTGCTGATTTTTCCCGATACGGTTCCCTGTCATTTCCAAAGCGCGATACGACACGCGGAAAATCATGGTTTCCCCAGAACAGGCTGTTCCATCCTTTTTCTTCCAGTCCCGTCTGCCATTTTTCAAAGAGCTGCTTCAGTTGCGGCAGCGTATACGGTTTCGGATCCCAGTTTCCACTTCGGATGCCGTCGATTCCCATCAGTTCAAACTGAAAAATCATACTGAGCTCCTGGCTTTCCGGATCAGAATACTGCTGTGCCATTTCTACCGTAGCACCTCCGGTTTCCCCCACTGTCAGGATCTGTTCTGATTTTCCATACGTATTCTGATTCATTTCCATTAAGTATGTATGAATCTGCTCTGAATGAGTATCATTTCCTCCATGTCCATCTTTTACAATATTGTCAATTGCATCCAGCCGGAAACCACGGATCCCTTTATCCATCCAGAACTGGATCATCCGGTACAGCTCTTTCCGAAGCGACGGATTTTCCAGTTCAGATCCGGCTGCATTACACTGAAACTGTGATAATAATATTCCTGAACCTCCGGCACCCATTCCCAGGTGCTTCCTCCAAAGAATGCTCCGCCGCCTTCTGGCGGCTGCTCCTTCGTTCCTTCCTTCCAGATGTAAAAATCATGGTATTTACTGTTTCGATCCTTTCTGGCTTCCAGGAACCATGGGTGCAGATGGGAACTATGATTTAAAACAAGATCCATCATGACCACAATTTCCCGCTTTTCACAGGCTGCGATCAGTTCTTCCAGCTCTTCCATTGTGCCCGCTTCTTCCATTACTTTATAATAGTCACTGACATCATATCCATTGTCGTAATTAGGAGAATCGTTAAAAGGCGAAAGCAGATGGCTCCAACACCAAGCTCCTGCAGATAGTCCAGCTTCTGCAGAATCCCTCCAAAATCGCCGATGCCGTCTCCGTTGCTGTCACAGAAGCTTCTGGTGTAAATCTGATATACGGTTAAGCTATGCCACCACTCTCTTTTCATTTTCTGTCCTCTCTTTCTTTTTTCCTATAAGAGCAGTATAATGATATTATCTTATATTTTCTAACCTGATTTTCGTATTTAATGAAAGGATTTTGACTTTTATGAAAAAAGAACGTTCAAAAGAGCTCTTTTCTCCTGAATCTTGTTCCCCTGTTCTTTCTGGCGGAATCCGGGATTTTACCGTGCATGGAACCGAACCTGTTCCGCTCCATATCTATCATCAGGATTATGCGCATGGCGGGCTCTCTGTTCCTTTTCACTGGCATAAAGAATTAGAATGGATCTGGGTTGAAAAAGGTACTCTCACTCTGACACTGAAAACTGAAACCCGGACAATTTCCGAAGGTACTTTTCTTTTCATCAACAGTCACGAACTGCATCAGCTCTGTAGCATTGGAACTACCCCTTCGGTTCACCATGCCCTTGTATTTCTTCCAGAAATTCTCTCATGTGCCTATCTGGATTCCTGTGAAGCAGACTGGATTCGTCCGCTGCTCTCTCATCAACTGCTTCTTCCGGCTTTTCCATTGGAAGAGCTTTCTGCTGCTGAAGCCTCCTCTCAGACACAGAAAACATTTGTACTGACATTATCTGAGCTTTTCCAGGAAATCCTGTATGCATACGATACCAAACCCATCGGCTGGTTTCTTCTGATCAAAAGTGACATGTATCGGATTCTTGCACTTCTGGCGCAATACCAGCTTTTTCTTCATCCGGAACCCCTCTGCACTCGTAAAAAAGAAAGATCTGATCAATGTAAAAAACTCTTACGTTATATTCAGGATAACTATGATTCCAAAATCCGTCTTTCAGATCTTGCTGCTATACTCAATATGAATCCACAATATTTTTGTCGTTTCTTCAAAACGCACTTTCACACAACGCCTATTTCCTATATCAACCAGTACCGCGTAACCCAAGCCGCAGATCTTCTTACCGGCAGCTCGCTTTCTATCTTGGAAATTGCTCTGCATACCGGATTTGAAAGCCCCAGCTATTTTGCCAGCATTTTCCGCCGGACTTTTGGTATGTCACCGGAAGAATATCGAAAAGCTATGCCCTGACCCGGCAAATTTTTTCCTTCTGAATGCACGACAACACAAATCTCAAAAATTTTTGATTTTTTTTTCAAAAAACACTTGCCAAACTCGTTTTCTTATGATAATATACTACTTGTCGCTGAGCAAAAATCACGGCAGACAAATCAAAAACTTCGGCTCCGTGGTCAAGCGGTTAAGACATCGCCCTTTCACGGCGGTAACACGGGTTCGATTCCCGTCGGAGTCATATGGCGTCGTAGCCAAGTGGTAAGGCAATGGTCTGCAACACCAGTATCCACCGGTTCAAATCCGGTCGACGCCTCTATTTTCCCGGAAACAGATGGTTTCCGGGATTTTTCTTTTTCAAAATTATTTCAAAAAAGCTACCGGTTCTGTTTGCTTCGGCAGCTTTTTGAAAATATCATTTTTTAATTTTCTTTTTCTTTCACATAGTCTTCGTACACATACGCCGTTTTTCCCTCATACGAAATCTTGTACCATCCGTTCTCTTTTCCGAGCATTTCCACTTCTTCCCCTGTCGTCAGAGCTCCGATAACCTGGCTTGTGCTGACGTTGGGTTCTGTACGTACATTGACCGGTGAGATACAGGTGACGGTTTTCTTACCCTTCTGCTTTTTCACGCCATCCGAATTATTTTCTGCTTCCAGCGCTCTTTTCTGCTCCTGGCAGGCCGTCTGAAATGTTTCTGTCAGCAGCTCATTGTCCGGGAACTGCAGAGACTCCAGTATTTCCGGCACGATTTGCTGTGTATCGTTGCTGCCGCTTCCTTTTTTCCATATGATCTGATACCCTTCATTCTCCGTTTTCACCCCGCAGAAAAATGCAATCGGAATCTGCAGGGAATTTTTTACCTGGAAACGATAAAAGGAACTCTCGTTATCTTTTCCTTCGTTAGCTGTTTTCACCATAAAATCGCTGATGCTGTTTTCCCCTGTTATTTCATTCGGGTAGAGCAAATTTTCAGCGCTCTCTTCGTCCTCCGGAAAATCCATAAGCACTACTTTTGCCATTCCTTCCCGATACGATATCTCAAGACTTTCCCCATCTTCCGATATGAAACTACATTGGATTTTCTCATCTCTCATTACATTCCAGCCTTCTGGAAGTGTGATTATAATATTCTGGTATGTAGAAAGAAACTCTTTTTCACCATCTTCTGACTCATCCTGGACACTGGATGCTCTTTCGTAGACAGCCGATGGATTCTCCTTTTCCACCTGCTGATTTCCACATCCCATTACCACAATAGTTGTCATCAGAAGAACAGCTAAACAGTTTTTTCTGTTTCTCATGTACAATTTCCTTTCTTGACAGTTCCATCTTTATTTTCTGTCAGAAAATTTCTTTTGCTTATTGTATCACAACTATTTTTGCACTGTAAAGAGTACGTTTCTTCCCTCCTGCTTTGATTTTCTTTATGCAAAAAAAATCTCCAACCAGATTGAGGTTCCCTCCCCCTCAAATCCAGTTGAAGATTTTTCTTATCTTTTTTATTTTACTTCTGTAAATTCGACCCGGATACTCTCATACTCTCCCAGCACCTGATGCAGGGTCAGCCCCGCACGGTTCCAGGTACGGCCAAGGCGGACTTCCTGGTCCAGGCTGCAGCGTACAGCTTATCCTCTGCAAGACCGCACACTTTCGTGTGAACCGGAAGCATATTTCCTTCTGCGTCAGTCTTTACGATCGTAAGCAGTGCGCGGCTCTGATCCTTTGCCACGAACTCCCATGCCATGAAATCCTGTTTTTTCAGTCCGGTCAGACGGTAATACAGGCCTTCGTGTGTGAGCTCGTAATATTCATGCATCGCAGCAACCTGCTCTTTTACCATCTCTTTTTCTTCCTCTGAAATCTTATTCAGATCCATCTCATATCCAAAGCTTCCTGCCAGCGCCACATCGCCTCTTGTCCGGAACGGTGTCACACGGCCGGTCTGATGGTTCGGGCATACAGAAACGTGGGAACCAACGGTACTGATCGGGTAGAAGAACGAGCTTCCGTACTGGATAGAAAGACGGTTGATCGCATCGGTATTATCACTGCACCAGATCTGCGGGGAGTAATACATCATACCGGCATCATATCGTCCGCCGCCTCCGCTGCAGCCCTCAAGCAGCAGATCCGGGCATGCGGCAAGGAAACGCTCGAGCAGATCATAAACGCCGAGTACGTAGCGGTGATACAGCTCCCCGTTTCTGTTCTGAGCTGCCACATGGCTGTAAACATCGCAGACGCTGCGGTTCATATCCCATTTGACATAATCGATCTTTGCATCATGAACAATGGTTGTCAGACGCTCCAGCAGATACTCACGCACATCCTCACGCGTCATATCAAGTACAAGCTGATTTCTGCTGTGATTCGGCACACGGCCAGGAATTGCAAATGCCCAATCCGGATGTGCACGGTAAAGATCACTGTCCTCGGAAATCATCTCCGGCTCAAACCAGAGACCGAATTTCATGCCCATCCTATGGATTTTTTCTGCAAGCTGCGCCATGGAGCCGTTCATCTTTTTCTCGTTGACGAACCAGTCGCCGAGGCCACTGTTATCATCCTCTCGTTTTCCAAACCAGCCATCGTCAAGCACCAGCATCTCAATGCCAAGCTTTTGCGCCTGCTCTGCAATTTTCAGAATTTTTTCTTCGTTGAAATCAAAATAGGTTGCTTCCCAGTTGTTGATCAGAATCGGTCGTTTGGCATGCTTGTATGCGCCGCGGCAGATATGCTCGCGGATGATCTCATGATACTGCTGTGACAGTTTGGTAAGGCCGGTTCCGGAATAGCTTAAGATTGCCTGCGGGGTATCGAACGCCTCTCCTTTTTCCAGATGGAAGCAGAAATTGGTCGGATGAATACCCATCTGAAAACGGGTCTGATTTTTCTGATCCTTCTGTGCTGCCGCAACAAAGTTTCCGCTGTAAACGAGGCATGCGCCGATGCAGGAACCGTGTGTCTCACCCGCACCCTCCTCGCAGAGGATCACAGCCGGATTGTAATGATGGCTCGATGTACCGCGGGTGCTGCCGATCTCGACTTTTGCATGCTGCACCGGAATCCGCTCTGCCGTGCGCTCCATCGCATGACGACCCGAGAAATAAATCATCTCATAATTTTCATACATCAGATCCATGCTGAATGACAGCATTTTTCCAGCTCAATCGCCGTTTCTCCGTGATTTTCGAGTCTTGCCGCTCTCGTAATTACATTTTCATTTTCAAATACACCGTAAAACAGCTTCAGCACAATATCGGAAGCCTTCTCCGTCATTGTAATAACAAGAGTCTCGCCTTTTTCTTTCTCTGTATCGTACAGCGCCGGCATTCCCGGAATGGCATAGGAATGATCCAGAATTCGAACGAATCGAAACGAAAATCTGCTGCAAAGCTGCCGTCCGCGTGGCGGATATCAATCATATCATCACGGAAATCACCGACACCACTTCCCGGAATTTCCTGCGGAAGTGTATCAAGAGAATATTTCCGGTTAGGGCCTGCTTCCTCCGGATTTCCTGCAAATCCCATATCCGTACAGAAAATCAGACCGGAAAGATTTTCCTCACCGATTTTTTCTCCATAGTAGAGATGCAGAAGCACATTTTTGTCATCTGCGAACATCTGGTAACTACTGTCTTTTGTCTGGAGGGTAAATAACCGTCCATTTTCACTTACTTTGATTGCCATGATTTTTTCTCCTTTATCTTATCGCATTTTTTCGGGCTGCTCACACCAAAATCACTTTCTTACATACCCGAACAGCAAGTGTTCCGGTGCTGTGTGAACCGCAAAGGCTGCTACTCCGGGCCTTTGATTTCCTACAGCGGCTTGCAGTATCCTGCAAAACACGATATAATTTTACTGACATTTCGGAATCTCATCCTTTTGTGACATTCCGGCTTTTCTGATGATTCATTTTGTGAGGTATACTTATGGAAACTTCCTGGACACTTCCCGTCCAAAAGCATAAATTTTCGGATCTTTATCTCTGCTTCTGCGGCTACGAAGCCTGCCAGCCGTTCCACAGCTACGGCCCGGCTGTCCGCCCCAATTACGTGATCCACTATATTATTTCCGGGAAAGGCACTTTTACCATCGGAAACCGCACTTACCGTTTAACCGCCGGACAGGGCTTTTTCCTGATGCCAAATGTCCGCACCTACTATGAAGCCGATGCGGATGATCCCTGGACATATCTCTGGATCGGTTTTGACGGCGAAAAGCTGCCTCTTATGTACAGGAACTCGGTCTTTCCGAGGAGCACCCTGTCTACCAGTGCAACTTTTCCGGTGAACTGCAGTCCCTCTTGTTTCAGATGCAGAAGCACAATACCTATGACACCTCGGACCAGTATCTTCTGGAAGGCTGTCTGTACCAGTTTTTCTCAATTCTTTCCCGCGAAATCACGCTTGCCGATCCTTCTGCACGGGAGAGCGGCAATCTTTACGTGGAAAAAGCTGTTGAGTTTATCCGAAATAATTATTCCAATGAAATTCTTGTCTCGGATATTGCCAGATATGTATGCATCAACCGGAGTTACCTTTATACCCTGTTTCAGAAATATCTCCATACCTCACCGCAGGACTATCTTTCTTCCTGCCGGATCACGCGTGCGCTCGAGCTTTTATCGTATACGGATCTCTCCATCGAAACGGTCGCTTTTTCCTGTGGTTACCGGAATACCGAAGTTTTTACCAAAGCCTTCCGCCAGAAGCAGGGCATGACGCCAAGTGCCTATCGGAAAAAGTTCCGCCTTGACACGACTCCTGACTCTGCACATATTCCGTGATCTGTCTGATTTTATTATAACGAAATCTTTCTTCCATGAACAGGAAGAAATGTTATGGAAAACCGTTAAAATGTTAGATGGCGTTTCTTAATGGCTACAGACAGCAAAAAAGCGATACAGCTATGATTTCTCATTTCTGTATCGCTTCTTCATCTTAGCTCCCCGATGGCTGCGACCAACCAACCATCCGTTGATACAGCCGAAATGCTCTACCATTGAGCTATCGAGGAATACCTCAGGAATCTTTCCCTGACAATTGTTACTATAGCACAATCTTTTTCGAAAAACAAGTATTTTGCAGAAAATAATTACAAAAAGCCACCGGATCCCTCCGATGGCCTTTCCGATATACCTTCAAACCGCATACACTACACATCTATCATTCCATTTCTGTGAACACAACCATTCAGGTCAAGCCCTCGACCGATTAGTAACAGTCAGCTCCATGCCTTACGGCACTTCCACCTCTGCCCTATCTACCTCGTCGTCTTCAAGGGGTCTTACTTCTTAAAGAATGGGATATCTCATCTTGAGGGGGGCTTCACGCTTAGATGCCTTCAGCGTTTATCCCTTCCCGACTTGGCTACCCGGCCGTGAACCTGGCGGTTCAACCGGTACACCAGAGGTCAGTCCATCCCGGTCCTCTCGTACTAAGGACAGCTCCTCTCAAATATCCTACGCCCACGCCGGATAGGGACCGAACTGTCTCACGACGTTCTGAACCCAGCTCGCGTACCGCTTTAATGGGCGAACA
>ENA-OQHA01000027-OQHA01000027.1-human-gut-metagenome-genome-assembly--contig:-NODE-27-length-71749-cov-9.416492_pt1 | contig 71749 bp, 78 predicted proteins | sample MGYA00242558_ERZ504707 | MGnify/ENA primary metagenome ERZ504707 (study PRJEB26092, sample SAMD00036197) | human gut metagenome | host: Homo sapiens | study: EMG produced TPA metagenomics assembly of... | reverse complement strand
AGAGCAATAACCAAGTCTAAACTCATTTTTCTTCAAACCGGCAAATATGGCGGTTCAAAACTTGTGCCCAAAATCACAATCATAAAAATAATTCATTTTACTATTGACTTTTTATTAGCAGGCTTTCCTTTGCAGGTTGAAATACTCCATGAATGAGCTTATTACAAAGAAGGAGCCAAGACGTGAGGTGAAATCGGCGCCTTCATATTCACGGGGCTTTGAAAAAAACCTTAGATTATAATCAGATACTTCAGCCAGGTCATTATTTTCTATGGATGAGATTGAGATTACAATCATGCCATGCAGTCGGGCTTCCTTAGCCAGATTTAAGGTGGGCTCAAAGCGTCCTGAATTGCTTATAAAAACAAAAACATTTCCCTTATCCACGGTCTGTATAAAGTGGTGTGCGGCCTTGGCAGCAGTGGTTTTGTATATTTTCTGGCAGCCTGATAAAAAAGCATGCTTTCCAGATAGCTGACTGCAATGTCTGTAAGTCCGGCAGGACTGTGCAGGTAGATAGGACGGTTTTCTGAAAAAAGCCTTGCAATCTGAAACATGTCATCTGAATTGAGCAGGCTCACAGTGCTGTCCATTGAGTCTTTGATAGTATTCTTGATTATATCAAGTGATTTATCAGAGCCTTTGATCTTGTTATTGTCCTCATTATCAGAGCTTTTAAGGAAATATTTAAACTCCGAAAAGCCACTGAAGCCAAGCTTCCTGCAGAAGCGAAGTATCGTTGAGGTGGAATAGTTAAGCTCATTGGCAAACTGCTGGATGCTGATAGATGAAATGTTATCTGAATGATCATGTACATATTGCAGTATATCAAGCTCCTTGGTTGAAAGGGACTGCAAAGGAATGTTGAGGTTTAGCTTCAAAATAAGCACCCTCCCTTCTTGGAATTACACATTTTATTTATAGACTATGATAACATCCGAAGTAGCAAATGTAAAATAAAAGTGAATGTATGAGATTAAAATAGAAGATTGAAATAGAATATTTACAGTGGTAAAATCTACACATGAAATGAAAAGGAGCAGCATATGCCATACAACTATGAAAAAGTAAATCAAAAGCTTCTGGTTCCACAGATTGAGGATCAGCTTGTAATGTATATACAGCATGAGAATATTGGAATTGGCGCAAAGCTTCCCAGTGAGTACAAGCTGGCTGAGATATTCGGAGTGGGCAGGAGTACGATAAGGGAGGCTGTAAAAAGTCTGGTTACGAAAGGGATGCTTGAGGTGAAGAGAGGCTCCGGCACATTTGTGAAGTCCACGGAGATAGTGGTTGATGATCCGCTTGGCTTAGCACAGTTTGAGGACAAGTATCGTCTGGCGATGGAGCTTTTTGAGGTGAGGATGCTGCTTGAGCCTGATGTAGCTGCAGTGGCATGCCAGAAGGCAACAGAAGAGGACAAAAAGCGTATAAAGAGTCTGTGTGATGAAGTGGAGCAGCTGTATCTGTCGGGGCAGAACCATATAAAAAAGGATATGGAGTTTCATGAGACGATAGCCAGATGCAGTGGAAATAGAGTTGTTGAGGTACTGATTCCGATTATTCTAACAGCTATTACGACGTTTGCAAATCTGACACACAGAAAGCTGATCAACGAGACAATTGATACACACAGGGCAATAACCGATGCTATTTTAAGTGGAGACACCATGGGTGCAAAGTGTGCCATGATAATGCATCTCACATACAACAGACAGACTATTATAGACATGTCAGAGCAAAATAAAACTTGTCAGACAAGTTAGCTTAAACTTACCACGAGAATTAAATAAAATACACTAAAAACAGTCATGTTAAACAGACATGACTGGTTTTTTTTGTTACTTTTGTGGAAAAAACTTGTAGATTTGAAACAACTTGATATGAAGTATTTAAGATTATATACTTTAGATAGATACAAAAGACGTCTGATGTATGTAGGGAACAACGTATAACAATTTAATGTTATGGAGGAAGAAAAAATGAGTGAAGCAGCGACATTAGATCCAACCCGATTGGTGATAGCCGCGATAATCGGATTAGCTCTGTTATTAGTTTTAATTATCAAATTCAAGGTTCATGCAATGATTTCCATATTGCTTGGAGCGATAACAATCGGTGTTGTGGCAGGTATGCCTCTTACCGAGATTGTAACAGCGGTAAATGATGGTATCAGTAATACTTTAAAGGGCATAGCACTGCTTGTAGGACTGGGCTCCATGTTTGGAGCAATACTGGAAGCGTCCGGCGGAGCACAGACACTTGCCGTTACAATGGTGAAAAAGTTTGGCGATGAAAAAGCCGCATGGGCACTTGGAGTAACCGGTTTAATTATAGCAATGCCGGTATTCTTTGACGCAGGACTTATTATCCTGATACCACTTGCATTCTCGCTTGCAAAGAGAACAAAGCGTTCCACACTGTTCTATGCGATACCTCTTTTAGCAGGACTTGCAGTCGGACATGCATTTATACCGCCTACACCGGGTCCTGTACTTGTGGCAACAATGCTCAATGTAGATTTAGGATGGGTAATACTTGTCGGTATAGCGTGTGGAACAGTTGCAATGATTATTGCAGGACCTGTATGGGGTTCGATTTGTGGAAAAAAATACATGGTTCCGGTTCCGGAGCATGTAGCAAGTCAGGAGGACATAGATGAATCTAAGCTTCCTAAGTTCAGCACAATCGTACTTATCATAGCAATTCCGCTTGTGCTTATCATTTTCAAGTCACTCGCAGGTGTTATCCCTGCAATGGCACCGGTAGCACCAGTATTTACATTCCTTGGCGAGCCGTTTGTGGCACTGCTTATTGCAACAATCGTGGCAATGCTTGTGCTTGGAAAGAGACATGGCTACAGCATGGAGGAGCTTGAAAAATCATGACAAAGTCTCTTGAGCCGACAGGACTTATCTTACTTGTAACAGCCTGTGGTGGAGTGCTCAGATATGTATTGCAGTACTCAGGACTCGGAGATTTGATTGGAAATGCAGTTGCATCTGCTAATTTACCAATAGTGCTTGTAGCCTTTATTGTAGCTGCGCTCGTACGAATCTGTGTTGGTTCAGCAACAGTTGCAATGACCATGGCAGCAGGAATCATAGCTGCAATGCCTGGAATATCAGAGCTGCCACCGCTATATCTGGCATGTGTTGTCGCAGCAGTAGCAGGAGGCTCAACAGTATGTTCACATTTCAACGATTCAGGCTTCTGGCTTGTTAGATCACTCGTTGGTGTGGATGAGAAAACAAATCTGAAGACATGGACAATCATGGAGACACTGGTTGGCTTCAGCGGATTTGTAGTAGCGTTTATTATTTCATTATTCGTATAGAAGAAAGGACACAGATATGCTTAGAAGTGAAGAAGTAAGAAAACTTGCACCTGAGATGGACCACTCAGAATGGGTATGGGATGGAAGGTCAGTGACTTGTCTAAGCCACAGATAATGATTGAAAGCACATATGGAGACAGCCATCCGGGCTCAGCTCACCTGAACAAATTTGTAGAGGAGGCTGTAAAGGCCGTGGATGAAAACGGCGGAAAAGCAGCCAGATATTATGCAACAGATATGTGTGACGGAATCGCACAGGGACATGACGGAATCAACTATTCACTGGCACACCGTGATGCTATCACCAACCTTGTTGAGGCACAGGCCAATGCAACAGTATTTGACGGTGGAGTGTTTATCGCAAGCTGTGACAAGGCAATGCCTGCCATGCTCATGAGTATAGGAAGATTAAAGGATATGAGTGCGATTATGGTGACAGGCGGAGTCATGGAAGCACATGAGTTGCCAAAGAAATATATCGTAGATGATCCTGCCTGCAAGATTAATGAGCTTCTGACACTCGAGCAGATTGGTAAATTTGATGCATGGGAGAAAACCGGTGTCATCCCTAACGAGCAGTTGGATTATTACAAGCACAATGCATGCCCAAGCTGTGGAGCCTGCTCATTCATGGGAACAGCATCTACAATGCAGATTATGGCAGAGGCACTTGGACTTATGCTTCCGGGTACAGCACTCATGCCATCCACAGCACCTGAGCTTAAGGAGGCTTCATACAATGCAGGGAAGCAGCTTATGGAGCTCATAGCAAAGGGCATCACAGCAAAGGATATTGTTACAAAGGAAAGCTTTGAGAATGCAATCATGGTTCATGCGGCTATCTCAGGTTCTACAAATGCAACTATGCATTTACCTGCAATTGCACATGAGTTTGGCATCCGGATAGATGCGGATACATTTGACAGACTGCACAGAGGTGCACATTATCTGCTAAACATCCGTCCTTCGGGAGACTGGCCGGCACAGTACTTCTACTATGCTGGAGGCGTGCCTAGAGTGATGGAGGAGATAAAGAGCATGCTCCACCTTGATGTGATGACAGTCACAGGAAAGACTCTCGGCGAGAACTTAGAGGAGCTTAAGAAGAACGGCTTCTACGAGCACTGTGACGAGATACTCCGTGAGAAGTCAAAGATTTTTGGAAGAGCAATTGACAGAGAGGATATCATCCATTCCTTTGACAATGCCAAGGGAACAGACGGAAGTATTGCAATTCTTAAAGGAAATCTGGCACCTGAGGGCTGTGTAATAAAGCATACAGCATGTCCTAAGGAGATGTTTAAGGCAGTGCTTAACGCTAAGCCGTATGACTGCGAGGAGGCATGTATCAGTGCCGTATTAAATGGGGAGGTAAAGCCGGGAGATGCCGTATTTATCAGATACGAGGGACCAAGAGGCAGCGGAATGCCTGAGATGTTCTACACAGGCGAGGCAATCTGCGCAGATCCAAAGCTTGCTTCAAGCGTGGCACTCATCACCGACGGAAGATTCTCCGGTGCATCAAGAGGTCCGGTTATCGGACACGTATCACCTGAGGCAGCGGCAGGCGGACCAATCGCATTTGTCGAAGAGGGAGATTTGATCGAGCTTGATGTTGAAAACAGAAAAATCGCAATTGTAGGAATAAAGGGCGAGAGAAAGACTCCAAAGGAGATTGATGCTGTTTTAGCAGACAGAAAGGCGCACTGGAAGGGCTTTAAGAGCAAATACCAGCATGGACTTTTAAAGCTCTATGCGCAGCATGCAGTAAGCTCTATGAAGGGTGCTTACATGGATTAATACCTGTTGATTTTATGATATTTGGATACAGAAAGGAATTATTATGAATACAATTATTGAGAAATTAAAAGAAATGCTTGTTGTACCTGTAGTGGTACTTGACGATGTAAAAGATGCAGAAAAGCTTGCAGATGCTCTTGTAGGTGGAGGACTTCCTTGTGCTGAGGTAACCTTCAGAACCGCTGCGGCAGAGGAATCAATCCGCATTATGACAGAGAAATATCCTGATATGCTTGTAGGTGCTGGAACAGTTCTTACAACCGAGCAGGTGGATAAAGCAGTTGCAGCAGGCGCGAAGTTTATAGTAAGCCCCGGCTTTGATGCAGAAATTGTTGATTACTGTCTGGATAAAAATATCCCGATTTTACCTGGTGTAATCTCACCTTCAGAGGCAGCACAGGCTGTCAAGAGAGGTCTTAGTGTGGTTAAATTCTTCCCTGCTGAGCAGTATGGCGGAGTGACTACAATCAAGGCTCTTGCAGCACCATATACTATGCTTAAGTTCATGCCTACAGGTGGTGTGAGTGTGAAGAACTTAAAGGATTACTTAAGCTGTGACAAGATTATCTGCTGTGGCGGAAGCTGGATGGTAAAGGGCGATATGATAAAGTCCGGAGAGTTTGACAAGATAAAGCAGATGACAAAGGAAGCCGTAGAGCTTGCACACAGTATCAGAAAGTAAAGGAGAGTATAAAACCATGAACCTTAATTTAAAGCCAAAGAGTGAATGTAAATATGATGCAGTTTCATTAGGAGAGGTAATGCTTCGTCTGGATCCGGGCGAGGGAAGAATCAGAACAGCAAGATCCTTCAGAGCATGGGAAGGCGGCGGAGAGTACAATGTAGTCCGCGGTTTAAGAAAGTGCTTTAAGATGAACACAGGTGTCATCACAGCGTTTGCTGACAACGAGGTAGGAAAGCTCATGGAGGATTTCATCTGTCAGGGAGGTGTGGACACATCCCTCATCAAGTGGATGAAGACAGACGGAATCGGACGTGTATGCAGAAACGGTCTCAACTTTACAGAGAGAGGCTTCGGTATCCGTGGTGCAGTCGGATGCTCTGACAGAGCAAATACTGCTATTTCAAAGGCAACACCTGAGGATTTTGATTTCGATTACATCTTTGGTGAGCTTGGAGTCAGATGGCTTCATACAGGCGGTATCTATGCAGCAATCTCTGAGCAGACCTGTGAGACAGTGCTTGCAGCAATAAAGACAGCAAAGAAATACGGAACAATTGTATCCTACGACTTAAACTACCGTCCTTCAATGTGGAGTGCAATCGGTGGACAGGCAAAGGCGCAGGAGGTAAACAAAGAAATCGCTAAATATGTTGACGTAATGATCGGAAACGAAGAGGATTTCACAGCATGCCTTGGTTTTGAGATTGAAGGAAACGATGCAAACCTCAAGGAATTAAATCTTGACGGATATAAGAAGATGATTAATGAGGCAGCAAAGGCTTATCCTAACTTTAAGGCAGTAGCAACAACACTGCGTACAGTAAAGACAGCCACAGTCAATGACTGGAGCGCAATCTGCTGGGCAGATGGAGAGGTCTACAAGGCAAAGGATTACAACGGACTTGAGATTATGGACAGAGTCGGCGGTGGAGATTCCTTCGCATCAGCCTCATCTATGGACTGATGACAACAGAGGATGCCGAGACTGCAGTAAACTATGGTGCAGCTCATGGTGCACTTGCCATGACAACACCGGGTGACACAACTATGGTAAGCGTCAACGAGGTTGAGGCTATCATGGGTGGCGCAGGCGCCAGAGTTCAGAGATAGGATATCGTAAAAAGTGAGGAGGCAGAGTATGGAACAGAGATTTATAACAATGGGCGAAATAATGCTTAGACTGACTCCGCCCAACTATGAGAAAATCAGAATGACACATTCATTTGAGGCAAGCTACGGCGGAGCGGAGGCCAATATAGCACTTGCGCTTGCAAACCTCGGCATCGACTCTACCTTCTTTACGGTAGTACCGGATAACAGCATCGGAAAGAGCGCAATCAGAATGCTGCGCTCAAACGATGTGCATTGTGCACCGATTATTCTGTCGACACCGGATGAGACTCCGACACACAGACTCGGAAGCTACTATTTGGAGGCAGGCTTTGGAATCAGACCAAGCAAGGTAATCTATGACAGAAAGCACAGTGCGATAACAGAGTATGATTTTTCCAAGGTTGACTTGAAGAAATTGTTGACAGGATTTACCTGGTTGCATCTAAGCGGAATCACACCGGCGCTTGCACCAAACTGCAGGCAGCTTATTATGGACACCTTAAAGGTGGCAAAGGCGCTTGGCATTACGGTCAGCTTCGATGGAAACTTCCGCAGTACATTATGGTCATGGGAAGAGGCAAGAGACTTCTGCACACAGTGTCTGCCATACATTGATGTGTTAATCGGAATCGAGCCTTATCATTTGTATAAAGATCCATCCAATCATTCATTGGGTGATGTGAAGGATGGGATACCGCTTCATCTGAGCTACGAACAGGAAGACGAGATTTTTTCAAATTTTGCAATTCAATATCCTAATATAAAATACATGGCTCGTCATGTTCGTTATGCTCACAGCGGAAGCGAAAACAGTCTCAAAGCGTACCTTTGGTACAATGGAAGGACTTATGAGAGCAAAATGTTTACATTCACAATCCTTGACAGGGTTGGTGGTGGAGATGCTTTTGCATCAGGACTCATCTACGCTATGATGAATAATTATGAACCAATGGATATAGTGAATTTTGCAGTGGCAAGCAGTGCAATCAAGCACACAATAAGAGGCGATGCAAATATCACTGATGATGTCGAATCGATAAAGAATCTCATGAATATGAATTATGACATCAAAAGATAAATAAACTAAAATATGATTAAAGAGTAATCCGTCATGCCGGGGAATGCGCATGGCGGATTTTTCGTATGTAATTGCTTGTGTCTGATACATTTTAGATACAAGTAGCTGTTAATATATAAATAGCCATGCATAATACAGGCTGAATATATAATCCTTAGGATTGACAGCAAAAGAAGAATATGCAAAGATTTATAAAGGAAAATAGTTACGGATAATAAAGTTTTAGAAGGAAAATGATGATAGAAATATTAATAGTTGAAGACGAAAAACCGATATCAGACCTCATCAGATTAAATCTCATGAAAGCAGGCTATAGCTGCACCTGTGCCTTTGATGGTATGGAGCAGCAGACATTCTGGAGGAGAGAAATTTTGACCTGATAATACTTGATGTAATGCTGCCGAAGTTAAACGGCTTTGAGCTTATGGAATACATAAAGCCGCTTGGCATACCTGTGATATTTCTCACAGCAAAAGCCACTTTAGATGACAGGCTAAGAGGTCTCACGTCCGGTGCCGAGGACTATATGGTAAAGCCTTTTGAGATTGTTGAGCTTTTAGCCCGGGTAAATATAGTGCTAAGACGTTATAATAAGATGGAGCAGCAGCTCACCTTTAAGGATATAGCTATCGGAATGTATCAAAGGCAGGAAAGCATATAGAGCTTACACCAAAGGAATTTGAGCTGCTTGAGCTTTTGATGCGCAATAAAAATATCACACTTTTCAGAGAAAAAATATATGAAGAAATATGGGGAAGTGAGTACTCTGTCGAGTCGAGGACTCTCGATCTTCACATACAGAGACTGCGCAAAAAGCTTGATATAGGAGACAGCCTTAAAACCGTATTTAAGGCAGGATACAGGCTGGAAGAATAGAAAACTAAAGACCATTAAATATGGGTAAGCGTAATATACAAAAAGAGGGATAAATGAAATTCAGGTACAAGGTATTGTTCACAAACTTAATACTGCTTTCACTTGGACTGGGGCTGGTGGGATACCTCATGATACACAAGAATTTTGAGCTGGCGAAGCAGACACAGCTTAAAAATGCTATTGTGCAGAATAATCTGGTACAGTCCTCTGTGGAGTATGAGCTTTTGCAGCTTTTAAATTCAGTTTCCGATAATTCTGAAACTTCGAACAATAATACAGATAACAATAATGCAGAAAAGAGCAGCATTTCCGCATCATCAATAGTCGCGCAACTTCCGCAGATCGGAAGCCGTGTAAGCAGCAGTGTGCGCTCAAGGGATTCATTTTTCTACATATATTTTGATGGTGAAAAAGTATATACAGATGACAAAAGTGATGCAAGGATAAGTGATACACTTTTTAAAAATCTCACAACAGGAAACAAAAACTATGTGATAAAAGAAGAATCCCAAAAGCACTATATCTATGTTACATCGCAGAGTGTGATAAATGAAAAAAATCTCTGGATAGTAAGTAAATGCGATGCATCAGAGGCGTATACACTGCTTGATGAGCAGATAAACTATTTCAGGCTGATAATAATAGTCATATTGATTGCAGAGTCGGCAGCAATGTATTTTATCAGCAGGTACATGACAAAGCCGCTCGAGAAGCTTAACCATGTCAGCGAGGAAATAGCGCAGGGGGATTATGCCACAAGGGTAAACGTAAAAAGTCATGATGAGATAGGGCTTCTTGCGCAGAAATTTAATATCATGGCGCAGGCAGTATCGGATCATGTAGACGAGCTTAACGATATGGTGCACAGGCGTGAGCAGTTTGTAGCGGATTTTACACACGAGATAAAAACCCCTATGACGTCGATCATTGGATATGCAGACACGATGCGTTCACTGGAGCTTCCGAGAGAGGAGCAGATGATGGCGCTTGGATATATCTTTTCGGAGGGAAACGTCTGGAGAGCATGTCGCAGAAGCTTTTTGAGCTGATATATCTGCGCGGCATGATATTGAAAAAGCGCGGGTTCATATGGCAGATCTTTGTGCAGAGGTGGTAAAGGTTGTTGAGCCTGCATACGAAAACAGGCATCTTACTATAGAAACAGAGATAGAGGATACTGTGCTGACCGTGAATAGAGAGCTTTTGGTTACAGCACTTGTCAATCTGATGGATAATGCAAGGAAAGCGTCAGAAGAAGGTCAGCAGGTTGAGGTTACAGGAAAATTTGTGGACAATATGGCTTGTAATATACCTAAAGATAAAACGGATATAGCGAAGCCGAATCAGCAGATGACAGGAAATGCACGAGGGCATATGAAATATGCATAATCGATCACGGAATCGGAATGACTAAGGAACAGGCAGAAAGAATTTGTGATGAGTTTTATATGGCAGACAAATCCAGAGCCAGAAAAGAGGCGGTGCCGGAATCGGAATGTCGCTTGTGGCAATCATTTTAGAGCACCATAATGCAGTACTTTCAGTGGAAAGTGAACCCGGATGCGGAACAACGATGAGGATTTTGCTTCCGTGGTAATCTGAACGCAGTATAGATATAAAAAATGGTAAATTCGTAAGATTTAAAGGAAGATATGAAAAAAGACAGCTTCAAATTAATAATAATGTCTGTTGCAGTAATCTGTATAGTAATAGCAGGCATCATGGTGCCTGGCATAGTGCTTGAGGCAAACCAGAAAAGTGAACATGATCATGTGGCGAAGGTTCCTAAAAGCTATCTGCCTTCAGGCTCTGTAATGGCAAAGGAAGCATCTGCCAATCTGAAATTGTCGGAGAAGCTCTCGCTCATAGATGGGCAGTGGGACAGCACGACAGATGATGCTGCCTCTTATGAGATGGATGAGCAGGATTATCAGGCAGTTGCCACATGCAGAAAAAGCATAGAAAAGCTTTATGACGAAAAGCTCTATCCTGTAAATCTTTCACCTGACTACTCTAACTGGTATACGTGGGAGGCAGCAGCGAAAAAGGCATCGGATAATACTTTTAACACATATACGGCATATTACTGGATAATCAGGTTTGAGAAGTATGATGGTACACAAAATCATACAATCTGGATGCTTGAGGATGGGACAATCATTATGGCAAAAGCACATATGAAGGATATTAGTGATATGAGTGAATATAAAGAGGTTTTGCAGGCAGATGATGAATCACAGGCAGAAAATGATTTGTCTGCTTACAAAGGATATTTTGACTACAGCGGGATAGATTTTTCAAAGCTTAACCTGATATCCGAGACAACAGCAGTGGAGCAAAAAAATAATGAAAGCTATGAGGTGCTGCAGTTTTTACAGGAAAATGAATATGTATATGCGATTCATGAGAAGTGAAAAATTGTAATGACAAATGCGGTTCACTATGTTACTATTATTTCAGAGCATTATATTTCTGTTGAGCGACACCACAGTACACATTTTTATCGGTGCGTATCACTTTGAAGAGGGCAGAACCACTTATTATTTTTCGACAAAGACATGGAAATTTTCAATGCTTTAAGTTACCTATCAATAGTGGGGAAAATGGATATGTCGATTGAGAAATCTTATGTGAATGAAGCGGACTAGGGTTGCGGATGCTTTATATTGATAAGAGATTTCGTATCATGCGATATTATATTCTCCCTGCTCACACAACTAAACAGGAGGAGAATAATGTCGGGAGAGACAAAAGAAATTTTGGACAGTAATTATGGCCAGAATGATGTAATCATCAACAGATTGATTGACAAAATGACACTGTTTGATGACAATCTGATGAGTCTTGTATTCGGGCAGAATATTGAGACGACGGAGCTGCTGCTTCGCGTAATAATGGAGCGTGATATTAAGGTTATAGACGTCAGGGGGCAGGATGAATTAAAAAATTCGGTGATTGGCGGGAGATGTATTACCTTGGACGTGCATGCAATAGATGTCGATGGCAGGCATATTGATATCGAGGTGCAGATTAATGCGGAAGGATCGCATGTTAGAAGAGCCAGATATCACAGCAGTATGATGGATGCGAGGATGCTGGGGGAAGGACAGGAGTTTAAGGAGATTAAGGATTCCTATGTGATTTTTATTTATGATCACGATAAGTTCAGAAAAGGACTGCCATTTTATCACATTCAAAGACGTGTTGATGAAACAGGCGAAGTTTTTGGAGATGGTTCACATATCATCTATGTAAATGGAAGGTATGAAGGTAATGATGATATAGGTCGGATGATGAAAGATTTTCACCAGTGCAGGCCGGAGCAGATAGAAAGTGAGACATTGTCAAAAGCAGTGGCTTATTACAAAGAAAAGGAAGGACGTGGTGCTATGAGCGAAGCAGTAAGACAGTATGCAATGGAATATGCAAAAGAGTATGCAAAGGAATATGCCAGGGAGTATGGTGAGGAACAGAAGGAAGAGGGGATTCTTCAGGGAAAAAATAATATGTTGTATTCATTGGTTTCAAAGGGAAGGTTAAAAATAGATGTAGCAGCCGAAGAGGCAAATGTCAGCCTTGGAGAATTTGAAAAATCGATGGAGGAAGCAGGATATAAAATTCCTGAATTGGTATAGTTTAATAGTTACAAGATACGTTAAATATAGACCCGGTTTGCATAAGTATGTGCAGACCGGGTTTTTATAATAAAAATGCAATGTATGATACAAAAAGTTTACAACTGACATATATACTCATTATAACAATATGGAACACAAAAAAGGAGAACCACATATGGATAAAAGGGGTAACATATTTTCACGAAATATGAGATTATTTGCAGCAATTATGACACTCATCGAGGCACTTGTCCTCACATCATTCACAGGCTGTGCCGGTAAAAAGGTGGATTATGGTGTGGACACGGAGGTAAAGGAGCAAAAGAACGCTTCTAAGGTATCTGATTTAAGGACTGACAAGCCATGGGTCGAAAATATAACTGTCCAGACAAAAAAAGGAGATGTAACCCTGGGAATCGATGCCAAAATACTGGTGCCGGATTGTGAAACCATGCATGTTGTTGGAGTGGAGGATGTGAAGCTCGATACAGAGTACAAGAAAAGGTTTTTAGATGCGTACTTTGGTGGTGGAGAGTATTATTATCATGATTTAGAGCATTATACAGTTGATGAATTGAATTCTTATATAGATTTAAAATCCAGGGAGCTGAATGAAATGAATAGCAGGGATGATGTGGATGATAGTACAAAACAGGAGCTGGTACAGCAAATGGAGCAGGATTTATCAGGTTATCGGGATTTACTGACTGATGCGAAAATCTCGTATACAATTGCTTCTGATTTACAAAGCTGTGATGAGTATGCCGGCTATAAAGGAGATACATTTTGTGAGGTAACATTTAAAGAGCATTGGGTAAATGCTTATGTCTTTAAGCTCGATGGAAAATATTACGGACCACCTTCATTTAAGGAGGAAAATTATGATAATGTCTCGCAGACATTTCAGGAGGATAATCTGACAGACAGTGCCGGAGCTGATGGAAATGAATGTACAAGAAGTGCAGCAGAGTCAAAAAAACTTGTGCAGGACTTTATGGGAAAGCTTGGACTGTCAAATCAGGTTGAGCGTGGAGAGTGCGATTGTAACTGGCTGGGATTTAATAATGGGGATGAAAACTGGGAGAGCCGCAGTAACACATTGTGGGGATATGTGTATTCGTATGGAACAGGCATTGATGGACAGGTTTTTAAGGATAGTTTTGATTCATCAGAATGTGACTCTATGCTTCGCGAGGATACGAAAGACATTACATTGGGTGACAGTATTCAGCTAACTGTTACAGACAATGGAATAATTGATGTGGTTATAGAATATCCGGTGAGTGTGACAAGCATATCCGGCAGTGTGGAGATGCTTTCTTTAAAGAATATAGAGCAGATAATTAAGGAGCAGCTAAAAAACAATGCCGACAAATATGAGCTTGAGATAAACAAAAGCTTTAACAATATGCAGCTTACATATTTCAGGCTGAAAGATAAGAATGAAACTGCAAAATACAGTTATGTGCCTGTATGGTCATTTTCGCGGCTGGTTGATTCACAAAAGAAAAATGTGATACTTGTAAATGCAATAGATGGCACAATAATCAATTCCGAGGATGTATTTTAAAATTTATGGAGAACTATTATGGGAAAGAAGAAAAAAGCAATTATGACACTCATCGAGCACTTGTCCTCATATCACTCGCAGGCTGTGCCGGCAAAAAGGTAGATTATGGCGTGGACACGGAGGTAAAATCCCAAAATGTGGTAAGCAGTGTAAAGGATATTGACACCAATACAAGTTTTAATGATGAACTTACAGTAAATATGGGTGGTACTGATGAAAAGGTGAAAATCACGGCAGATATCAGAGTGCCGGAATGTGATACCATGTCAGTCACAGAGGTAGAGCGCATACCTTGTACCAAGGAGTTCAAGGAAAAGGTGATAAAGGCATATTTTGGTGATTCACAGGTCTATTATTACGACTATGCGCACATGACAAAAAAGGAGCTTGAGGAGATTATTGAGACTCTTGACAGGGACAACAACAGTCTGTCGGATGATGCCTCTGAGGAGATTTTGAAATGGCATGATGATATGAAAACTGAGTGCACAAAAGCACTTGAAACGGCAGCTGATGTGTGGACAGAGGCCACAGAATATGATTCCTGTGATGATTTTGTCGGAAAATAGGTGATACCTGGTTTCACCTTCAGTTTTCAAGGCCAGATGATGACAACAGTGTGCTATCAGGCATCCAGAGCTATCCGCTTGACAGATGTGTGAAAAGCGTTTCAGATGGGGATCCGGATGAGAGGAGTACTAAATTTGATGATGGCTATGTGAAGCAGTACTATGGACCAAAATCACTGAAAGAGTATGACACGGTGAGGTATTTAAACGGTGACTTTATTGATGGAGACCTGCCGGTAAGCGATGTCAATGAGGCAAATATTTCGTTTGATGAGGCAAAGAAGAAAGCAGGTGACTTCATGCAGGCAATAGGAATTGAGTCAATGATTAAAACAGGAGAAAGCGACTGTGAATGGGAGGGATATAACAAGACTGAGGATAATGTATATAAGGAGGGGGATGTGCATAGAGCCATATGGGGCTATGCGCTTGAATATTCGCTTGGCGCAGATGATGTAGTGTATTCAAAATCACTGAATGTATTTGATTATTCAGCTTATAACAAATTTTGTCCTATGGACTGTCCTGGTTATGAGACAGGCAGTTTCAATGTAAATGAATATGGTGTCTATAGATTTGATATAGCAGAGCCGGTAAGCATTGTGAAAAAACAGCAGAAGGTGGAGCTCTTACCGGTGTCAAATATTTATAAGATTGCAAGAAATGAGCTTGAAAGCCACCCGGATAAATATATTGTGGAAGCGGATACACAATATCGTTATCTGACACTTGGCTATATCAGGGTAAAGGACAGCTCAGATTCACAGAGATTCAGCTATATCCCGGCATGGAGCTTGAGCTGCTGCAAAGAGGAGAGGTCGAATCGTGTCCGGTATTTGTAAATGCAATAGACGGAACAGTGATTGAGCCGGAGCAGATATTCTGAATCAGAGAGAAGTGTGCATGGAGACTAAGGAAAATCACAATGAGCACAAAAAAGGAGAGCCGCATATGGATAAAAGGGGTAACATATCTTCACGAAATATGAGATTATTTGCAGCAATTATGACACTCATCGAGGCACTTGTCCTCACATCACTGGCAGGCTGCTCAGGCAAAAAAGTAGATTATGGGAATGAGAGCGAAATTAAAGAGACAAAAAATATGTCTGTCTTAGCTGATATCAGGGCAGACTCCGGCTGGAATGAAAACTTTACCATACAGACCGGTAATGGCGAGAAAACAGTATATGTAAATGCAAATATTGTAGTTCCAGACTGCGATAACATGTCGGTTGTTGAGGTGGAAAATGTAAAGATAGATGCTGATTACAAAAAGCGTTTTCTGGATTTATATTTTGGTGGGAACGAGTACTATTATCACGATCCGGATCATTATACTGTTGACGAACTGAATGAGGTCATAGAGTACTGGCAGAAAGAACAGGATGATACTTACAGGGAGTGGTTGGAACAGCGGCTGGCTGAATACAGGGATAAGCTTGAAACGGCAAAGACTACTTATACCGTGGCAAAGGATCTCGAAAACTGTGAAGTATTTGCAGGCTACAAGGGTGATGTGTTCTGTGAGGTGGAGTTTGAGGCTCACAAGTACATGCTTACGCCTTGCATCAGTCCGGGACAGATTACGGTCCACCATCTTTAAGGAATGAGGACTATGATACCATAACGCAGACTTTTCAGGATGATGATCTAAAGGATAAGGCAGACGAGACCTCAAATGAGGCAGTAAATCTGCCGCATCAGCCAAAAAAGAAGCCGGGAATTTCCTTAGTAAATTGGGAATGCAGGATCTGGTGGAACGAGGTGAATGTGAGTGCAGCTGGATAGGTTTTAATATTGACAGCGAAAAGGAAAATGACTATCAGACAGCAGCGTGGGGATATATTTATTCATACGCGACCGGCATAGATGGCATCGCATTTAAGGATGGATTTGATAGGTATACCTATTTGTCGGTGTATGAAGCAAATGATAGTTATATAGATGATGTTACACTGCCTGACAGTACACTTCTTACAGTCACTGATGATGGAATAATTGATGTGCAGATGGAATATCCGGTAAATGTAACACAGATCTATAAGGATGTGGAGCTTATTTCTCTGAAAAATATAGAGCAGATCATCAAGGCGGAGATTACGGAAAATCCTGATAAATATGATATTGCATCGTCATTCAATAAGCTACAGCTTAGTTATCTTAAGATAAGAAGTGACAGTGAGCAGGGAAAATACAGCTATGTTCCGGCGTGGGCACTGTCACGTCTGGTAGACTACTCCAATGAGCAAAATGCTATCTTTGTAAACGCTATAGATGGAACGATCATAAATTTGGAAAATTCACTGTAAAGGAGCAGCTATGAAGAGGAAAAACGTTATTATACTGGCGTTTGGTTCTTGCGATAGCATTAACCGGATGTTCAGGAAAAAAGTAGATTATAATAGGGAAACTGAAATATAACACAAAAGCAGGAAGCGATATAAGCGCGTTTGACGACAGTACGAAATGGAATGACAGCTTTTCTGTTGAGATATCGGACGAAAGTGTGGATGTGGATATTTCAGCAGGCATTACCCTGCCGGACTGCAAAAGCATGTCGGTTGTTGAGGTGGAAAATATAAAGGTAGATGCCGATTTCAAAAAGAGTGTGATAGAGGCTTATTTTGGCGATAGTAGCGTATATTATCACGACATACCTCATTATACGAAAGAAGAGATATATCACAGTATGGAAGTTGTAAAAAATGCGATTGCCGGATATCAGTACGAAATTGATCAGGGACTTACCACAGAAGAGGACGTCAGCATGGGGATGAAAATTGAAAATGATCTGATGGAACAGTATGAAAAGGCAGAACCATCTGCACTGGATACGCGTGAAATAGCCACAGACTATACGGATTGTAATGAGTATCTGGGATATATTGGTAATGTTTTCTGTGAGCTTAGCTTTGGAATTGCTGAGGACGGTTCGCTTGAATATATTTCAGCACAGCCTCTTAAAGCAGGAAGTGAGGGCACATCATATGATAGCAGTGAGTATGGCTATTACGGACCACCATCATTTGAACAGGAGCAGGGTGTAGGGGGCCTTAATGGAGGTTCTACAGGTGGAGATACTACCTCTGGATATGACAACGAGTGTGTATTAACCAAAGACGAAGCTGTAAAGAAGGCAGAAGAATTTCAAAATAAATTAGGCAGGGCTTCACAGGTATATATAGGAACCTCAGACTACGAGTGGAGCGCAGGAGTGATAGAGGATGGCGATGATACCGTAAAAACTGATGATAAAGAGAGCGTTATAAAGGATACAGCCTGGGGATATATCATAGATTATGGCGAGGGTGTGGATGGCATAGCGTTTTGCAAGTCACTCGATTTCACCCGGAATATGGATATATGGGAGAAACTCGATAACTATGATGATTTTATGCCATATGGCAGCAGTTCCTTTATTGTGACGGATCAGGGAGTGACGGAATTTAATGTTTCTTACCCGGTTGATATTGTAAATGAGTCAAAAAACGTAGAACTTTTGTCAATGGACACTATGAAAGAGATCATCAAGGATGACATGACAAAGAATTCAGATCAGTATGATTTTACACAAAATCACATTTACAACAATCTAAAGCTCGGATATATCCGTTTGAAGGATGCATCTGCCAAGGATAAATATACTTATGTTCCGGCATGGTGTCTGTCAAAACAGGATAAGGGCTACGACAGATATCCGGTGTATGTGAATGCGATAGATGGCACGATCATAAGGATTGATGATCTCATATAAAATTTAGCTAATGGATCGGGTTCATATTTTGATGGAAAAGATGTGAAAAATATATGATTAACAGAAAGAAAAAATATATAAGTCGTTTGACACTTGCCGCTGCAATTACCTCTATTTTATTTTCAGGATGTGGGGCGGCACAAAAGGAGCTTGCACAGACGGACAGAGCTTCCTACGAGAAAATATCATACCAGACAGTTACGGTACAGAGCGGTTCACTCACACCTCAGACTACCATCAGTCTGAGCGCGCAGGGCTATACCAGGTTTTCCTATGGTGCGACAAACACGGAGCTTACGCTCGAAAAGGTAAATGTGGCAGTGGGTGATCATGTGAAAAAGGGTGATATACTGGTGGCTTTTAAATCCGGGGAGATACAGAAAAAGATTGAGGACTACAGCGGGCAGATCAGTCAGAATAAGCTTTTGGCAGAGCACTACAGGGCTATTATGAAAATCGATGATACTCAGGATTATTCAAGCGATATTGCCCGGCTTGATAAGGATACAGAGGTTGCGCAGCTTTATCTTGATGAGGCAGAGGAAAAACTGTCGAGATATCAGATCACGGCATCCGAGGATGGCACGATCACAGCAATGAACAATTCGCTTTTGGCGGGGGTTTTTGAACCGGGTAGCAATCTTATAACAGAAATCAGCGGAAACGGCAATTACGAGGCTGACAGACCGGAAGGTTATGACTTTAATGTAGGTGATGTATACACGGCAACAGCATCTGATATAGAGTTTGAACTTAAGGTAAAAGAGGTGGACGATAAAAAGGTTGTTTTTGAACCGGTATCGGACATGTCGGCAGTATCGGATGCACAGATATTTTCCATGGAAGTGACGCGCCCTGCTATAGAAAATGCTGTGTATGTGCAAAAGGACGCAGTACATGAGAAGGATGGCAGGTATTTTGTATACACACTGGATGAGAATGGATACAGACAGGCGGTATGGATAAGTGTCGCAGATCAGGTGGGAGACTACCGGATCATCACAGAAGGACTTAAAAGCGGGGATGAGGTGGTTTTGCAGTGAAGAACAGAAACCTTTTATCAATAAAAAAACTGGCAGTACTGGGGATATGTGTATCGTTTGTGGCAGGCGGCTGTGGAAAAATGACAGAAAGCAGAATACCAAAGCTTGAAGAACCTGTAGCGTTAAATGAAGCCTATAGACCTGTGGAATACGGTACTATCGGCTCTATGCAGGTGCTGATGGCTACTGCAGTTCCGAGGGATTACTGCAATTACTACAGTGCCAATGTCAATATTTCACAGATATATGTGGAGCCGGGAGATACAGTAAATGCGGGGGATGTGCTTGCAGTCTGTGATGTGGATGAGGCAAAAAAACAGTTGCAGGAATGTAAGGATGCGCTGGCGCATGAGAATGAGACATATGAGATATCCGCTCAGATCTCGGATACACAGATTAAATTATGGGAGAGTCAGGCAGCAGGGCAGGAGAACAACATACTGATAGCCACAGAACAGGAAAATGAACGGTACGATAAGCAGCTTCACGAATACCGCGTGCAAAAGATCAATGAGCAGATGGCTTTATATCAGCAGATCGTTGATGATGGAACGCTTAAGGCAGCCCACAGTGGTCTTGTCACTTACACTAAGAAGCTGACAGGTGGAAGGTCTGCTGCGGCATACGAGAATATAGTCATTGTCTCCGATACGGATGACCTTGTGCTGGATATAAAAGATACAGCCATAAATGAGTACAAATACAGCGATTATGACAAGAAATATGTGATAGTCGATGGCGAAAAATATGATGTCACCGAGTCTCAATATACATCAGAGGTTTTGGTACTTTCGAAGATAAACAACCGCTATCCGGATGTGTGCGTGGAAAGCAGGGAAAAGCTGTTTCTTACGGCAGGACAGATGTATCCGGTATATTTTGAAAAGACAAAAGCAAATCAGGCACTTGTCGTGGGAAAAGATTCCATCTATAAGGATGGCGATACCAGATATGTCTATGTGAAAAATGATGAGGGCGGCCGCGAGAAACGCATCATAACAACAGGTGAGTTTGATGAAAACTATACACAGGTCACAGAGGCTTAAAAGAGGGGGAGCTGGTCTACTATAATTCTACAGATCAGGTTCCGACAAAGTACAGCAAATATACGGTAACAAGGTCTGACTTTGATATAGCAAACTACGGTGTGAGCTACAGCAGATCTGACGCAGGGACGATAACCGAAACCTGTGATTATGAAGGCAGATCGTTTCTGTCAATGTGAAGCAGGACGATACGGTAGAAAATGGGATGCTGCTTTACGTGGTGGATACCGGAGAGGGCAAAGCTGCCATAACAGAGGCAAAAAATGAGATCGACTCAGAGAATGAATCCTATGCGCACAAGATCGCAGATTACGATAAACAGGTAAAAGATTTATCTGAAGGTGGTAGCAGCGCAGAAGAAAATAACCAGGAGGATGAAAAGCCGGATACAGCATATGAAGAGCAGCAGTTGAAATTGAACTTACAGCTGCTTGATCTGCAGAAAAAACTTGCTGGTGCAGACCACACCTATCAGCTTTCCCGGCTACAGTCAGCATATGACAGCATAAGCGCTGGAAATGACGGCAAAGGAAATATTTCAGTATATGCCAAAAATGACGGAAAAGTTTCAAAGGTGAGTGTCAAGGCAGGAGATAATGTGGAGGAAGGCTCAGATATCCTGCAGATAACCGGAAATTCCACGGACGTACTGCAGGTTCTGGTAAAGGATAGCAATAACTATAACGTATATACGGACAATATAGCAGATGTGGGAGAGCGCGTATCACTTGAGCTGGACGGTACAACAATCTATGGAAACTGTATCGGTTTTGCCGGTTACGGCAGGGAAGCTCAAAAGGGATATATAAATCAGGATGATAAAGGTGTGCATATTACCGGAAACACAGATTCGGGATATGGAAATGCAGCATTTTATATAAAACTTGACAATGGAATACCGGATGATCTGACCAGGGCATCTGCTGTAAAGTTTTCTTATGTTTCTTTTAAAAAGGTGGTAGTGGTGCCGACTTCGATCATACACAAGCAGGTCAATCCGATGGACAAAGATGATATATCCTACTATGTGTGGAAAATTGATGGGGACAGCGTGGTAAAGCAGCCGGTAATATTGAGCGATTATACATCAGGCAGCAATACACTTGTGCTTTACGGTATTGATGAGGGCGATGAAATATGTTTGGATTCGTAATTAATAAATTAAAAAACAGAAAATGGTTAAATTTGTGTCTGCTTATGGGAGTGGCTTTGTTTATAGCACTTTTTGTGTGCAACCCTATGTTTGAAAAGGGCGCGGGCAATCAGATACTCGACAGACTTTTTACGGATCATGCCACACAGCAGAATGAGTTTCCTGCACAGATGAGCCGCGAGGGAACATATGCGGTGGCAGATTATCCTGATTCGCAGTCAGTGCTTGATAAGCTGTCAGGATACGAAAAGAAGTGGACTGAATATGTGGATATAAACAAGGTTTCCTCACAGCAGCTTATCAAACTCTCAGGAGGACGCGCAGATACAGAGTTTGGAGGACTTAACCATTATTTTACAATAGGATATCTGCCGGGGCTTTCGGAGTACGCGGATGTTGTAAAATCTCAGACTGACACAGCCACATTCGAATGCAGTATAAGCGAAAAGACAATGGATCACTACGGACTTGCAGCAGGTGAAAAAGTCTATTTACATGTACCTGATGGCAGTGGGAAAAAGGAAATTTCTTTCGTCATATCACAGATCTGCCGTGAAAAAGATATAAACGATCCATATTGGGCCAAGACGCTTTCGGATATGGGCGATGTGATATTTGTTTCGCAGGATGTTTTTGACGAAATGATGCAGTATTACAGCGAGGACAATATCAGCTACAGTGATTTTCTCATGCTGGATTACAGGCAGATCAACACGGAAAATGCCTCACTTTATGACGGTTATATGGAGCAGTTTAAGGATGCTGACAAGCTCTACAATGACAACATCCGTGATACGCTGGAGCGCTTTTTTACACAGCAGAAGACGGTAAAGCTGATGCTTTGGGCGTTGGAGCTGCCGTGTCTTGTGCTTTTGATTTTATTTATAAGAATGATATCTGCACAGATACTTTCGCTCGAGGAAAATGACATACTTGTTTTAAGAAGCCGCGGTGCGACAAAATTACAGGTATTTATTTTGTACTTACAGCAGTCGGGAATAATAGCGATCGCGGGCTGTGTACTCGGAATAGTACTCGGATATATAATGTGCCGGGCTGCCGCATCTACAGACGGATTTTTAAGATTTACGGCAAAGGATATAAGCACTTACAAATTTGTATGGCAGATGCTTGTCTATGCGGTGGCAGCGGCAGTTATCATGGTGCTGTTTATCACAGTTCCGGTGTGGAAAAATCAAAGGATGCCATATCAGAGCGCAGCAGTAGGGGACGAATATCAAAGAAAAAGCCTCTTTGGGAGAAATGCTTTATAGATGTTATACTTTTGGCTCTGTCAGCATATCTGCTTTACAATTACAACAAGCAGAAGAGTACGCTTGCGATATCTGTTCTTGAGAACAGGAGCATAGATCCTGTCATGATACTGGACAATTCGCTTTTTATATTTGCAGCGGCACTTTTGTGCGTAAGACTTACCGGACTTATTATTCTGCTTGTGGACAGGCTCTTTAAAAAGCATTTTTCTCCGGCAATGTATGCATCATTTTTACAGCTAAAACGAACCAGATACAATCAGGGATTTCTGGCAGTATTTCTTATCATGACAGTGGCTGGCGGTATTTTTGACGCGAATATGGCGCGCACCATGAACAGCAATATGGAAAAACGGATCGTCTACAATGTGGGTTGTGATGCGATATACAACGAAGATTTCAGACTCAGGATACAGAAGAATAAAGATGGCTCTGTAAGCTGGATGTATGACGAGCCTGATTTCGGTAAATACGAGTCGCTCAAAAATGAGGGCATCTGTGACGGGGTCACGCGTGTGCTTGAGGACGAGCGGGTAGACATTTCCGCAGGCAGTGGTTCGGTTTCGGATGCATATCTTATGGCGATAAACACAAAAGAATTCGGTGAGACTGCGAAATTGCAGAGTGACCAAAATGATGATATTAATGACTCTCACTGGTTCAATTACCTGAATGAGCTGGCAAAAGAGCCGGACGGAGTCATCATTTCGTCAAATCTGGCAAAAGATCTGGGACTTAAAGTTGGTGACAGCTTAAATTACTCAAGGTATGTACCGGAGGCTGTCGATGAAGATCAGATCTACGCATCCGAGAATGTAAAGGTATGTGCCATAGTAAAAGGTTTTCCGGGCTACGAGCGTTACACCTATGAGACAGATGCAGACAAAAATGTGACCGAGCAGGAGAAATACCTGATCGTTGCAAATTATGCTACGGTTGTGGAAAAGTTCGGCATGACACCGTACAGTGTGTGGATGAACCTGTCAAAGGGAAAAACGGTGGATGATATATACAAAAATTTAACATCCGCGCAGCAGCTTATAGACGAGAATAAAAACTCAGCCACAGTGCAGATCACAAACGGTATGTTTACATTAAGTTTTATACTTTCACTGATAGTGTGCTCAGTAGGATTTTTGCTGTATTGGGTTATGACACTAAAACAGAGGGAGCTGCAGTTTGGTATATACCGCGCAATGGGAATGAGAATGAGAGAGGTAAAAGCAATGCTTTTAAACGAGCAGATATTTTTATCATTTCTGCCGCTTCTTGCGGGAGCAGGCATAGGTATAACTGCAACAGCGATGTTTGTAAGGCTCATATCGATCATATATCTGCCGCAGAAACACAATATCGGAGTAAATGTATATATTTATCCATCTGATATGCTGGAGCTTACAGGAGTACTTTTCGTGGCTGTAGCCGTATGCTATGTGGTTATCAGCAGACTGCTTAAGAGTATGAAGATAGCACAGGCACTAAGGCTTGGAGAAGATAGTTAGCAGATAAAAATGATTTTGTGGTAGTCGGTAGAAGGTTTTTATAGCGTGGTAAATGAGGTCGTGACATATGGAAAATGCGATAATTGCTCAAAATATAAAAAGATATTTCAAGGCGGGAGATGGTACAACAGTCCACGCACTTGACGGAGTATCCATGGAGATAAAAAAAGGAACACTTGCCATCTTAAAAGGGCGTTCCGGCTCAGGAAAGACCACACTTCTTAATATCCTTAGTGCGCTTGATATGCCGACAGAGGGAAGTGTGCAGTTTCTGGATAAAAACCTCGAGCAGATGACCGAGAAAGACCGTGAAATGCTAAGGCGGTATGAGATGGGATTTGTATTCCAGTCTATAGCACTAATTCCCACGATGACGGCATATGAGAATGTGGAATTTGCCCTTAGACTTGCGAAAAATAAACGTCAGATACGGAAGAATTTGACTGATATGGATAATGACATTGGAGATGCAAAAAACGATGTGATAAATGAGAATACGCATGACAGAGTATCAGAGCTGCTGGAGCGTGTCGGACTCTCAAAGCGCATGGATCATATGCCGGATCAGTTATCGGGAGGTGAGCAGCAGAGAGTTGCGATAGCGCGCGCTGTGGTTCATCGCCCGAAGGTGGTCTTTGCGGATGAGCCGACAGGAGCACTCGATACCGCTTCTGGATTTGAAGTCATGCGGTTGTTCCGTGAGTTGATAGACGATGAGGACATCACAATAGTTATGACCACGCATGATCCGAACCTGATGGAGCTGGGAGATGAAGTGTTTGAGCTTAGTGACGGCATAGTAATTTAAATTAAAAGGGAGAAAACCAGATGATAAACTGCGATGGACTGGTAAAAATATATGAGACAGACGATAAAAAGGTGATGGCACTGGAGGGGCTTGACCTGACGGTGGAAACAGGGAGATGCTTGCGGTAATAGGAAAATCCGGCAGTGGAAAATCCACCCTTTTAAATATGATAGGAGGACTGGAAACACCCACAGCGGGAGTACTCACTATTGACGGAAAAGATATTTCCACATATTCAGAAGCTGAAATGGTGAGATACCGCAGGGACAAGGTGGGCTTTGTGTGGCAGAAAAGTGCCAAAAATCTGTTCCCATACCTGACTGTGCTGCAGAATGTCGAGGCAGTGATGATGTTTGAAAATGCAGGTAATACCGATAATTTAAAACACGGAGAAATTATAAAAAAACGCAAGGATAATAATAAAAGCTATGCCCTTAAACTGTTAAATGCAGTGGGATTACAGGAGCATAAGGATAAGCTTCCGGCTCAGCTATCGGGAGGAGAGCAGCAGCGCGCAGCGATAGCGGTGGCACTGGCAAATAAGCCGGACATACTGCTTGCGGATGAGCCGACCGGAGCCGTGGATACAAGGACTGCTGATACAATCTATGAGCTGTTTCATAAGCTGAACAAAGAGCTTGGTATAACCATCATCATAGTCACACACGATATGGCACTTGCAGGCCGTGTAGACCGCACAGTGCTTATATCTGACGGAAAGGTAAGCACGGAGAAATTGAAGAAACACCCTGCAATGGAATATACGGTATTGGATAAGGCACACAGGATAAAACTCACTGATGAGATGCTTGAGGCAGCGGGGATAGAGTCTAATAAGGTCAGGGTTGATGTGCAGGATGGAAAGCTTGTGATATCGCGGATTTAAGACATATTAAACGTTTAGCGTTATAGAGCCTTTTTATCTTACGGGTTGGTATTGGCTCTTGCAATATCTTATTAAAATTTAGGGCATTTATGGTTATAATTATTTTGTTTGAAAAATACTGTGAGTCTGTCTATAATTGAGCTATAGATAATTTCAAGAGGTATAATACAATATGATAAAAATAGGTATTGAGTAGTTAAGTGCATCGTTCACGGGGTTATTATTGAAATATGGTTTTTGTCATGTTATTTTTATCTTGGAAATAAGCCTGCTAAATTTGTTGAGTACCATTCGTGTCATTCATGTATTTATGGTTGAAGATATATGGATTATAGGATATAAAGAAATTAACAACAGTTGAGGAGTCAGGAACGGTTGCAAACAGGAGTGACAAAATAAGGGGGAATATGAAGAAGAATTTAAAAATTTTATTCATACAATTATGTGTTTTGGCAATAGGCTGCTTTATCGGAGAAGCAGTTTTCGGCTTGCCCAAATGGCTTGGACTTGTGATAGCAGGTCTTATGTTTTATTTGGTATTTTTTATAATACAGATTAAAGGTGCTATGAGTAATATCAAAGATGAAGTGTCAAGTGATGGCATAGCCGGAGCAAGAATATGCGGAGTCTTTATTTCTGCGATACTACTTGAATTTATATTGGGAATATATGTTTATCAAGCGGCTAATATAGCGATGACTATAGCCGGTGTGGTATTGCTTATATTACAGCGGAGAAAAATAAAAGGGTTTTTCTTTGAGAATCGCTGGGAGAATAATTTTTGGTTGGTGTATTTTGGTATTGCATTTATTATTTGTGGTGTTTTTTCTGTATTTGCTTGTCTGGATATTGCACCATGCACGGAGCTTTGTGGTGTTTACAGGGCTATCGGTATCATAGTGTGGATTTTGGTGATTTTATGGACACTTCCGCCTGATACATGGTTGGCCAGATTTGCCACAAATAACTATAAGAGATATGAAGATAATTATGATTAAGAAAGAAAAATAGAGATTATTTTCTAATGAAAATTATCGGACAAAATAAGGAGGATAAATGAAAAAAATAGTTTCTAATTTGTCAGTAATGATTTTTGTCATAGGATGTGCAATAATGGAAATAACAACATGGTTTATTGATTCATATGTTATGTTTTATATAGGAATAATTATTGTTATAGTGGGAATTATTGGAATGATTATTCAAGGAAAGTTTAAGAAAGTAATTGAGTTTATTATAGAGTATTTTTAGAAAGTTTTGCTTTCAACATTTTACCACTTGATAGTTTATAGAGAATAAAAATAGATAAAAAGTTAAGAAAAGGAGAAAATGAAAGTAATGTTGCCTAATACTTGAACAATATCATGGGGTTGTCTATAATGTAGTAAAAAGAAAATGGAGTTTTAATAAATGAAACGATTTACAGCAATATTATTTACAGGCGTGATGATATTTACCCTTGCATCATGCGGCAAAAAAGCACAGGATACACCGACAGAGCTGCAACAGAGACACAGGCTGCAACAGAGACACAGGCTGCAGAGAAGGTTGAGATGCTACGGAAACGGAAGCCGTGACAGAGGTGGTAACAGAGGCTGCAAAAGACACGCAGCAGACAGAAGCACAGCAGGAAGAACAGACTGCCGAACAGCAGGACGAGGAGAAGAACAATTCAGGTGAAAATAATTCCTCTTATCAGTATGTAGAAAGAGCATCCTATGAGAATGGAGAATCAGTGTCACTAAATCCTTCATGGCAGTATGCAGACCATTCAGCGATAAATTCAGGCTGCGCGGTCATGTACAAGGCTACAGCAAACCGCAAAAACATAGTAGTAGGTGTCAATGCTGGACACGGTACAAGCGGAGGAACTTCGGTGAAGACACTTTGTCATCCGGACGGCTCGGCAAAGACCACAGGTGGTACAACAGGCGCAGGCGCAACAAAAGCAGTAGCAGTTTCAGGTGGTATGTCCTTTAATGACGGTACACCGGAGAGCTCTGTCACACTCCGTATGGCGCAGATATTAAAGGACAAGCTGCTTGCGGCAGGCTATGATGTGCTTATGGTAAGAGACGGAAGCGATGTACAGCTTGACAATGTAGCACGTACTGTCATCTGCAATAATGCGGCAGACTGTCATATCGCTCTGCACTGGGATGGTGACGGACTAAGCTACGATAAGGCTGCTTTTACATATCAGTGCCGGGAGGTATAAAGGGTATGGAGCCTGTTGCATCGCACTGGCAGCAGCATGATGCACTTGGGGCAAGCCTGATAGAAGGACTGCGCGCTCATGGAGCAAAGATAAACGGTAATGGCTCAATGGCGATAGACCTGACACAGACCTCATACAGCACGGTACCGTCAGTGGATGTAGAGCTTGGCAACGCATGTTCTGACCACAGCGATGCCACACTTGAAAATCTGGCAGACGGACTGGTGCAGGGAGTCGAGGGATATTTCTAGAATATAAAGTGGAGATTTAGCCGGCTTTTGGAAGATGTGAAGAAATAAAGAAAACCAGTAAAAAACTCTTGACTTCTCACCAAAAATATTGTAGTATACGTTTTGTGCAAAACACAAGGGCTTGTAGCTCAGCCGGTTAGAGCGCACGCCTGATAAGCGTGAGGTCGGAAGTTCGAGTCTTCTCAAGCCCATCCTTGTAATAAGCGTATTATGAAAGCCACGGATTGCTCCGTGGCTTTTGTTTTATGTGTATCTACACCTGCACAATGCGTCCGTGTCTGCCCATTCCTTTAAAAAATCCCGCATTTATTCCATCATACTTTTTGGCACTGCACTCAGAAACCATGAGCTGCTGCTTATATTTGTAATCATCCCACTCGAGAATTGCTGTGACGTAGGGCTGTTCCTCCATTACACGCACAGTCGTATTTTTCTTTGAAAACACAGGGTATTTTCCGGTGTATCCATTTTGAAGCAGCTCCTTTTCAAGCGCTTTACGCTTTTCTTTTATGCGTTCATTTATCTTATTTCCGTAATTTCTCTCCGGATAATCCTTTGATGCCTTTATCACAAGCTTATAAATATACTGATAAAGCGGTACTCTTTTTGCATCGGCTAAATGTCTGCTCAAAAGCTTTTCCGTTTTTTCACATGGATTTGCCCTGTAGCGTGCAATGAGCTTAAGATAATCAGTGTCCGAAACCTCCCTGCAAAGCTCCTCCATAATGTCTATTCCCTCTACACGCGCCGGAAAATGATACTCCATCAAATCGCCAGGTACCGGTGTCCATCTGCGAAACGGTGCAAAGTAAATAAGACTCTGGATAAAGCATTCTGTCTCGTTGCAGTATTCCCTTCCCATGTACATATACTTATCAGCGATTGTTCCTACCATATATACAAGCATGCGCCACTGCTCCTGTCCCTTTACCCAGAAATGTCCTATTTCATGGTATTTAAAGCATGCCTCATGTACATGCAAATTATCAAACCAGAGTGTGACCACATTGTCCTGCTGGTGCAGAATGAGTCCGTAGCCTTTTTCACTTCCTAAAACCAACGATGCCGAAATAATTTCTTCCTCGCTATGATAATCGCCCTTTAACACTGCATTTTCCACAGTCAGATAGCATTCCACCGCGTCATTCATGATATATGGGATTATATATTTGTCGTCACTTCTGCATATATCAAATGAACCGTAATCAAAGAGTTCTGCGAGCATGTAAAATGCGCGTGGCATATCCTCTTTTAAGCCAGAAAGTGCTTTTACTAAATCCTTGTAAGCCTGCATTGTGGTATCCTTTCGTATAGGAAAAATGATAAAAAATAAGAATTTCAGAAGTAATAAAAACCTCTGAAACCCTTGTAAATAGTACGGGCAACAGGACTTGAACCTGCACGGTCTCCCACTAGAACCTAAATCTAGCGCGTCTGCCAATTCCGCCATGCCCGCAAACACTTTGACAGTATATCATTTTGTTTCAGGTGTGTCAACATTATTTATCACATTACGAAAGCAGGTTTTCTCCATCTGTTTTATTTTTCGGATATTCGTTTGAGTGTGCACTGATGACCTCATTAATCCAGTCTACACACTGTTTTTTTCCGTCATCTGTAAATGGAAAGGTATTGTCAGTCTTTTTGCTGTCGTCGGTCAGGTCAAAAATATATGGCCCCGGCCATATCCAGGCATGAAAGATTGGCTCACCCTTTTCCTCGGGTGTATCCTCGGTGGCTTCCTTAAGGACAGGCTCCTCACGCTTTATGAGAAAGCGCATGCCGTTCATCCAGCCGGTAAAGGTTGTTTTTTATAGTAGTTGAGATTGAGTGCATCGTCGTATGTAAGCATAGGTGGCTCCTTGATATATATGATATGTAATTATACACCAAATATCCGTTTAATGCCAGAATAACGCCAGTACTTAACAATTCAAAGTAATCATGCACTGAAAATTAATATTTTAATGCAAAAATAAAAATGAATAAAAATGTATAAATAATGCTTATAAACTGCATAAATTACCCTTATTAATGAGTATTATAAAAAATGACTAATTTTTATGCAGAAATGAAAATTATATAGGAAAATATATCCAATTGACAAAGTATGATTTCTGTGTATAATAAAAAGGAATTGTTCGCGTCAGAACGACAGTTGTATCAGACAGCAAGATTAGGGAGTGTGTAATGACAATGAGGTCATTCGCACTTTTTTGCGTATTAGACAAAATACTTTGACGTGGTGCAGTGATAATGCTTTAAAAATAAAAATAATGCATTATCGATACAAATCCAAGAGGGAGAGAAAAATATGGTAAGTACATTGTAAAGAGAGTTATTCTCGCGATTTTTACAATCTTCATTATCAGTCTTATTACATTCTTTGCCATGAATGCAATTCCGGGTGGTCCATTCAATTCGGAGAAGGCAAAGAGTCCGGCGGTAATGAAAGAGCTTGAGGCACGCTACGGACTGGATCAGCCACTTATAGTCCAGTACAAGAATTACATGGCAGGCGTGCTGCACGGAGATTTCGGTGTTAGTCTTAAGACAGACCGTCCGATCTCAGATATCATTGGGGAGAGCTTCCCGATTTCAGCGAAGCTTGGACTTTTAGCGGCGCTCACTGCGATAGTATTCGGAGTGGTGCTCGGTTCGATAGCAGCGCTGATGCGAAACAGGTGGCCGGATCGAGTTATAGTATTCTTCGTCACACTGATTACGTCGATGCCGTCATTTGTCATCGCTACGTTATTACTTTATTTCTTCTGTATAAAGCTTGGCGTGGTGCAGGCCTTCAGCTCAGGAAGCAACATGATATTACTTCCGGTGCTGTCACTGTCACTTTCACCGATGGCATATATTACAAGACTTACAAAGACTTCAATGCTTGATGCACTCGGACAGGATTACATCCGTACGCAAAGGCCAAGGGTGTACATCAGTACAAGATTATATTTGTACATGCGCTTCGTAATGCGCTCATTCCGGTCATCACATATGTTGGACCTATGATTGGTGGTATCCTCACAGGTTCAATGGTTATTGAGAGTATTTTCAATATCGGAGGACTCGGTTCCAAGTTCGTAAGCTGTATCACAAACCGTGATTACACAATGATTATGGCTACAACGCTTTTCCTTGCTGTCATCATGGTAGGCGCGAACCTCATTACAGATATTGTATACAAAGTGATTGATCCACGTATTAAGCTTGATTAAGGAGAGATAAAGATGAAAGATAATATGAAGAGAGCTCCTTTCTCCACACAGATTGACCTTAGCAAGTTCGATATGAAGGATTTTGCCAAGGCATCAGATGAAGAGAAACGCCAGCAGGAGGTTATGGGTGAGTCAACTACCTTCTTTAAGGATGGTCTTAAGAGACTCCGCAAAAATCCACTGGCTATGGGTTCTATTATAGTTTTGGTTTTACTTATTTTGGTTATTCTTCTGGCACCAAAGATTGTGCCTTACGGCTATGCAGATATCGTTAAGGGTGCACAGAACTTAGGACCTTTCCAGTACAGCGATGCTGAGCAGGCACAGATTGATGCAGGTGAGAAGCTGTTCCCACACATTTTTGGCACAGATGAGCTCGGAAGAGACTATTTTATCCGTGTTGTTTACGGAGCTCGTGTATCGCTGGGAGTTGGTGTGTTTGCATCACTGCTTGTGCTTATAATCGGTATCATTTACGGTTCCGTATCAGGCTTCTGCGGTGGCAAGGTAGATATGGTTATGATGAGAATAGTAGATATCATTTATTCATTGCCGGATATGCTGCTCATCATTTTACTCGCAGTTGTATTAAATGAGGTGCTAACACCTGTAATAAAGGGTACAGTGCTTTCAAAGCTCGGTGTCAACATGATTGCACTTTTCATAGTGTTTGGATTGCTTTACTGGGTAGGAATGGCAAGACTTATAAGAGGTCAGATTCTTACCATTAAGCAGAATGAGTACATTCTCGCAGCAAAGTGTATCGGAACATCATCAGCCCGCACTATCAGAAAACACATTTTACCGAACTGTCTGTCAGTAATCATCATTACTACAGCGCTTCAGATACCATCAGCCATCTTTACTGAGAGTTATCTGTCATTTATCGGACTTGGTGTTTCGGCTCCTATGCCTTCACTTGGTTCGTTGGCAAATACAGCGCGTGGTGGACTCCAGAGTTACCCATTGCGTCTTATTTTTCCGGCGCTTACGATTTGTATCATTGTTCTTACATTGAATCTTATCGGCGACGGCTTAAGAGATGCATTTGACCCTAAATTATCGAAATAGTAAGGAGTGAGTAAGATGGAAGATAATAAGTTTGTTCTTGAAGTATCTGATCTGCACACTACCTTCAAGACCGATAACGGAGACGTATCAGCTGTAAACGGTGTCAGCTTTAAGCTTGAGCCGGGAAAGACTCTTGGAATCGTAGGAGAGTCGGGCTCAGGAAAGTCAGTTACAGCATATTCAATCATGCAGATTCTTGCTGAGAATGGTGCCATCACAGGCGGCTCAGTAAAATATAAGGGTGAGGATATCACCAAATGGAACAAAAAGAAAATGGCAGATTTCAGAGGAAAATGCTGCTCAATCATTTTCCAGGATCCTATGACATCGCTTAATCCGGTATTTACGGTAGGCTACCAGCTTGAGGAAGCAGTGCTTCTTCATACAGATCGTACAAAGAAGGAAGCAAAAGAGCGTGCTATAGAGATGCTCACACTTGTAGGAGTAAATGAGCCTGAGAAGAGAGTAAATCAGTATCCTCATGAGCTTTCAGGTGGTATGAGACAGCGTGTCATGATAGCTATGGCATTAGCCTGTGAGCCGGATATCCTTATCGCAGATGAGCCGACAACAGCTCTTGATGTGACTATCCAGGCACAGATTCTTGAGCTTATGCAGTCACTGCAGGAAAAGCTCGGCATGGCAATCATCATGGTTACACATGATCTGGGTGTCATTGCTTCAATGTGTGATGAGATCATAGTTATGTACGGCGGCCGTGTGTGTGAGAGAGGAACAGCAGATGCCATATTCTACAGCCCGGCGCATGAGTACACAAAGGGACTGCTTCGTTCAATCCCTACAAAGACCAATTCAAAAACCAGGCTTGTTCCTATCGGAGGCACACCAATCAATATGCTCAACATGCCAGATGGTTGTGCATTCTGCCTCGCTGTGATGCCGCTATGAAGATATGTCTCACCGAAAAGCCGGAGGAAATCTGGGTTGGAGAGGATCATCTCGCATCATGCTGGATGAATATTAAGAATATGATGGAGGAGGGAAAATCAAATGAGTAATGAGACAAATAACAACGAGTACCTGCTCAAGGTAGACCATTTGAAGCAGTATTTCCCTGTTCATGACGGATTTAAAAAGATGGAATTAAAGGCAGTCGATGATGTGTCATTTGCCATAAAGCCGGGTGAGACGCTTGGACTTGTTGGCGAGTCAGGCTGTGGAAAGACAACCGTAGGACGTACTCTTTTACGTCTGTACCAGCCGACAGCTGGACGCATTGAGTTCGACGGCAATGTTTTGTTTGACAGTGAGAAGAAGATAGATGTGAATATGCATCCTTACCGTAAGCAGATGCAGATGGTATTCCAGGATCCGTATTCATCACTCAACCCTCGTATGACGGTTGAGGATATCATCGGAGAGCCTCTCGATGTGCACAAGCTCTATAATAGCAAGAAAGAGCGCCATGAGATGATTATGGATCTCATGGAGACAGTTGGACTAAACGCAGACCATGCCACACGCTATGCACATGAGTTTTCGGGTGGACAGAGACAGCGTATCGGAATAGCAAGAGCGCTTGCAGTAGATCCGAAGTTTATCGTATGTGATGAGCCGGTATCGGCACTTGATGTTTCAATTCAGGCTCAGGTAGTCAACATGTTTGAGGATCTGCAGAAGGAGAGAGGGTTATCATACCTGTTTATAGCGCATGATCTGCTTGTAGTGCAGCATATCTCTGACAGAATAGCTGTTATGTACTTGGGCCATATGATGGAGCTTGCAGATGCAGATGAGCTGATGGACAATCCAATCCATCCGTACACACAAGTCGCTGCTTTCAGCAGTTCCGATTCCGGATCCTGAGACTGCCAGACACAGCAAGCGAATCGTGCTTGAGGGAGATGTTCCTTCACCTCTTCGCATGCCTAGCGGCTGTCCATTCCGTTCGCGCTGTAAATACGCGACAGAACAGTGTGCAGCAGCACGTCCGGAGCTTACAGACAGAGGAAACGGACATATGGTTGCATGCTTCAACCGCTAATATAAGGTTTTTACCGGCATATAGCTTAAGCCACATGTGCCGGTTCTAACATAAATTTATTTTTCATATTAATTAATTAGGAGGAAGAAAGATGAAAAAGAGATTAGTAGCACTTACTCTTGTTGCAGCTATGGCACTTGGCATGACTGCTTGTGGAAGCAAGAGCAACAACAAAACAACTACTAACGATAATTCTGATACTGCTGTATCAACAGCCGTAGACTGGACAAGCTATGATGAGTTAGTAGAATCTATCCGTACAGAAGCAGATCTTGCAAAGCGTGCAGAGATGATGCACCAGGCAGAGGATATGCTTATGGATACATGGTGTGTTATTCCACTTTACTACTACAATGACCAGTATATGCTCAAGGATTATGTCACAGACGTATACTCAACAGTAGAGGGTATGAAATACTTCTACAATGCAAAGAACACAAAGAATGCCGGAAAGTTAAACATCTTCATGGCATCAGAGCCTGATCATATCGATCCTGCATTAAACAGTACTGTTGACGGCGGATGTCTTGCAGTAAACAGCTTTGAGGGTCTTATGCGTTACAACGCTGAGGGCAAGCTTGAGCCTGCATGTGCAGAGAGCTATGAGGTTTCTGAGGATGGCCTCACATACACATTCACAATGCGTGACGGTCTTAAGTGGTCAAACGGTGATGAGCTTACTGCAAAGGATTTCGAGTGGTCTTGGAGGAGAGCTGCAGATCCTAAGACAGCTGCAGATTACAGCTACCTTTGCGCAGTATTCGCAGGATATGATGATACAAAGGGTCTTGCTGCTGATGATGTAGTAGCTTCTGATGATGGAAAGACTCTTACTGTCAAGCTTAAAGCAGTTACACCATACTTCCTTGACTTATGTGCATTCCCATTCTTCTTCCCTGTAAACCAGAAGTCAGTAGAGGGAAATGATGACTGGGCAAACGATGCAAGCGACAAGTTCGTTACAAACGGTGCATTCACACTCAAGGAGTGGAAGCATGATTCAAGCATGACATATGTTAAGAATCCTAACTATTGGGATGCTGACAATGTAACAGTTGATGAGATGAACGTAATGCTTACATCTGATGATGTTTCAGCTTACACAGCTTACCAGAACGGTGACCTTGATTTCATCGATACAGTTCCTACAGCCGAGATTGAGGCAGCTAAGAAGACAAGCGAGTTCTACACAGTTGACAACCTTGGAACATACTACGTAGGCTTCAACATTAACTCTAAGCTCTACTCAGAACTTGGATTAGATGCTGACCAGGCTAAGGTATTCAGAAAAGCAATCTGTCTTCTTATCGATCGTCAGTACATTATCGATACAATCGCCCAGGGCGGACAGAAGATTGCCACAACATTTATCCCAGAGGGCGTTACAGATGGTAACGGTGGCGAGTTCAAGAACAAGGACTACTACGGCACAGATTACGATAAGAACTTTGAGGAGGCTAAAGAGCTTCTTGCTTCTATCGGATTATTAGATGAGAGCACAGGCCAGGTAAACCAGACTGTCGAGTTCACATACCTTGTAAACAACTCAGAGTCAAATGTAAAGATTGGTGAGGCTATTCAGGCTGATCTTTCAAAGGTAGGTATCAACTTAAAGGTTGAGCAGCAGGAGTGGAACGTATTCCTTAACAGCCGTAAGGACGGACAGTTTGATTTCGCCCGTGAGGATGGCTTATGGATTACAACGATCCAATCAACATGCTTGAGATGTTCACAACAAAATCAGGTAACAACGATATGCAGTTCGGTCGTTAATCTGATTTTGCTATCATAACAAAGCCGCTCGTGCCATTTGCACGACGATGCGAATAACATGAAGAGTATATAGGAAGTCATACAGTTATTGTATGGCTTCCTTTTTTGCGTTTAAAGTGGGCTTTTCAGAGCGAAAAAAGGCTCTTTAAAAAAATATGATAATGGTGTAGAATTGTTATTATATAGTTTTAGAATGATGTTTGAGGGTGTGTGATGATTTTAGGACTAAGTGATACGGAAAAGAAATTTAAGACAGCGATGGATACGGCGGGTGCGACATGACAGTGGTCAACAGCTGGCTTAAGCTGTATGTCAAAACCAAAAAGAATTCCTCCGGTGTTGCAAAGCGCTATTATGGCGTGAAGACAGGCTTAAGCAGCCTGCTTTCAGATTTAAAGGAGCTTGAGCAACAAGTTATCGGGTATTGTGAGCTCACAGGAACAGACCGGAAGCACTTTGGAGAGCTGATAAAGGCTTGCAAAGCGAAAAGCGGCATGTTTGACGATGAATTTTTAATCAGCAAGGTGGACACGGATTTTCACACGACTCTGGACTCTGTTGTAAAGCAGGGGGAGAGATATCTGTCATCCTTTGACAACGGTATCATTTTACAGAGTGAGATAGAGAATCTGATACACCTGACAAATGAGGGGCTTGAAAGGAAAAAGCCTGATTTGTTTGCTCTGTCATATTTCTATTTGGGGCACAGCAACAAAGAGCTTGCAGAGCTAAATTTCACACAAAAGACTAAGAGAGTGCATGAGATATATTACGAGGAGTTCTGGAAGGATATATTAAAGCAGCTTGAGGCATGTGTGAAGCAGGCTGAGGCCATAAACGATAAGTATGAGGGCACGACAGACCGGCGCACGGCAAGGATACTGTCGGAGCTTAAGCCGCTGCTTGTGGGCGTTGCAAAGCAATGGGAGCCGGAACAGACAGCAGAGTACATACTGCGCGATATGTGCAGGATATTCAGGGATTGACATAGAAAATGCAGATTGATAAAGGAGCAGAATATGGATATTATAATTTGGGCTATTATATTAGGAGCAATTTTTATATTAATAAAAAATCAAAGAACGCAGCAGCAAAAATACGCAGCCAAACAAACCGAGACCGCAGCAGAAGCAGATGCGGCAGATATGGAACAGCATGCAGAATACAGTTCAGTCGGGTATGAATGCATTGAACCAGACATATCAGCAGAAACCACAGCCACAGATGCAGCAGAGACCACAGCAGCCTCAGAGACCACAGATGCAGCAGAGAGTACAGCCACAGCAGAGCAATCCAGATATAGTGCAGAGGGCCGTGAAAAATAACGCACGCTTTGCGGATGATACGACACAAAAAGAGCTTGAGACTATGCACGGACATAGCGAGGCGCAGCAGAGAATGGCTCAGGAGCACTCAAGAAACTGCCAGACACTGCATACCAAAGCGGCAGACGGTGCAAAGATTATAGAGGCTGAGACACAGAGCATGTTTGGCAGTGTTGAGGATCTGATTGCCATGGGATACAGCGGCAATCTGGAGTTTGAGAGAGATTTCCTTGGAGAAGGCTTAGACATGATTAACAACTTTTAAATAATAGGAAAAGAGGCAGAAATGATGGACAGAACACCAAAGCCCGGAGAGCTTTACAGGCACTTTAAGAATAAGCTGTATCAGATAGTTACAGTGGCAACACATTCAGAGACAGGGGAAAAGCTTGTGATTTATCAGGCTTTATATGATGATTTTGGGATATACGCCAGACCACTCGACATGTTTGTAAGCGAGGTGGACCATGAGAAATATCCTGATGTGAAGCAGAAATACAGATTTGAGAAGATCACACTTAAGGATAAGCCGGAGGATATGTCGGGAAAGAGTATCTCTTTGAGCACTAATGTGATTGCAGCTAATGCACCTGAAGCTGTGAGTGTTCAGAAACAGGCATGTTATGAGCCGGCACCGGATGCAGATGAAGGCCAGGCACCGGATCCGCGTTTGCTGGAGTTCCTTGATGCGGATACCTTTGAAGAGAAGTACAATATACTTATTTCAATGAGGGATATCATAACCGACCGCCTTATAGATGACATAGCGGTGGTTATGGATGTTGTAGTTCCTGAGGGCCCATTGCAAAAGCGGTATGATGATTTAAAGAATACGATAAAGACCAGGCAGTACTATGAATTTTCCAATCGGCTCAGATAGCTGTTGTGATATTTGCCGGATTCAGTGACATCCTCGCCAAACCAGTCAGGCGCTGTGAATTCATTTGCTGCGTCGACAGAGTCGAATTCAACCTCCACGAGTGTAAGAGGAGCCAGATCACCCTCAAATACATCAAGCTCTGCGGTCAGACCACCGTCAAGAGGTATGAGATAGCGTGTCTTTTCGATGAGACGACCATCAATCTTTTGGACAAGATGGTCGTAGGCTTCTTTTGTGAGAGGAAGATTGTACTCTTCACGCACCATAAGACCGGCTCCCTTGTAGGTCATATAATAGCTGTCATTTGAGCGTCTGACTCTGACAACAGGCGACGTGCACAGATAGCCCTGGGCGATTTTTTTGCTCGCGTAGCTGTCTAAATTGGAAGGAAGCTGTTTAAGTAGGTATTTTCTTTCGATTTCCATGGTATATCCTTTCAGGTTACTGGTAGATTTATAGTTACGGTTTATACTTTTGTTTTACCCTCATATCATTTATATATGATTATAATGACCGGTATTTAAAAATTCAAGGACGAACCGCAGCTTTTTATAGTATTATCAAAGAAAAATAAAGGAGAAAAATATGATTAAAGTAGGAATTTTTATGGCAGACGGCTGTGAGGAGATTGAAGGACTTACAGTAGTAGATATAGTTAGAAGAGCAAAGCTTGAGATTGAAACCATATCAATCACGGAAAAAGCCGAGGTGACAAGCTCTCATCAGGTGACATTTAAGACAGATACCACAAAGGCACAGGCTGATTTTGACAGCTACGATGCAATCGTACTGCCGGGAGCATGCCGGGTACATTAAACCTCGGTGCGGATGAGACAGTAGTAAAGACAATTAAGAGCTTTGCCGCTGAGGGAAAACTTGTTGCAGCGATATGTGCAGCGCCTAGCGTGCTCGGTGAGAATCATATACTTGAGGGCAAAAAAGCTACCTGTCATCCGGGCTTTGAGGAAAAGCTGCTCGGTGCACAATGGCTTGAGCAGCCTGTAGTTGTGGATGGCAATGTGATTACAAGTCGTGGAATGGGAACAGCTATTGCGTTTGCACTCGAGCTTGTCAGATACTTCACAGACGATGCCACAGTAGAGCATATTCGACAGGGACTGGTATACTAATACAACGTTCAGCAAATAATCATATTATTAGTATTATAACAAAAGAGGTCACACACCAACCCCATGGTGCGCGGCCTCTTTTTATGCTTGCATTTGAAGCGTACATTTGAAGCCTGCTATTGCAGAGCTTATTTCATCTGCTGCTCCTGCTTCATGATCATCTGCTTGACCATTTCGCCACCGATTGAACCGGCCTGCTTAGAAGTAAGGTCACCGTTGTAGCCCTCTTTTAAAGGAACTCCAAGCTCTGAAGCAACCTCTTCCTTGAAACGGCTCATAGCCTCTTTTGCCTCCGGTACAGAAGCCTTTTTACTACTTGATGCTGCCATAATGCAATACCTCCTTTTAAAACGTTATACACAAGCTGTATGTGTATGGAAATATTATGCCGTAAAATGACAAAAATATGTTTTGGTATTGCTGACAATTTATGGAATTATACACAAAAGCAAATTTAATGTAAAAAACACTGGAAATAGTGGATTTGTTGTGTTATAATCATCCAATGACTGGGCTTAGCAGTTTAAAAAGCATGCCCACATTACATTTGATGTACATACCATTCATATATATTTTTAAGGAGGATAACGATTGACATGAGTGTACAGGTTGAGAATTTAGAGCATAATATGGCGAAGCTTACTATTGAGGTAGCAGCTGAGGAATTAGAGAAAGCATTGGATTCTGCATATCAGAAGCAGAAGAAACAGATTAGTGTACCTGGATTCCGTAAAGGAAAAGTGCCAAGAGCTATGATTGAGAAAATGTATGGAGCAGGTGTGTTCTACGAGGATGCAGCAAACATTCTTATGCAGCAGACATACGCAGGTGCAGTTGACGAGAGCGGTGTTGACATTGTTTCACGCCCAACAGTTGAGGTTACTCAGATTGAGAAGGGACAGCCTTTCATCTACACAGCAGAGGTTGCTGTAAGACCTGAGGTTACTCTTGGTAAGTACATGGGCGTTACAGTTACAAAGATCGACACATCAGTTTCTGATGAAGAGGTTGACGCTGAGCTTGAGAACCAGAGAAACAAAAATGCAAGAACAGTTACAGTTACAGATCGTCCTGTAGCAGAGGGAGATACAGCAGTTATCGACTTTGAGGGATTTGTTGACGGAGTAGCTTTCGAGGGTGGAAAGGGTGAGAATCATCCATTAGAGATCGGTTCACACACATTCATCGATACATTCGAGGATCAGTTAGTAGGAAAGAACACAGGCGATGAGGTTGAGGTCAATGTAACATTCCCTGAGAAGTATCAGGCAGCAGACCTTGCAGGAAAGCCGGCTACATTCAAGGTTAAGATCAACGAGATCAAGGCTAAGGAGCTTCCTGACCTTGATGATGAGTTTGCACAGGATGCAGCAGGTGTTGATACATTAGCTGAGTACAAAGAGGAAATCAAAAAGAACCTCACAGAGAAGAAAGAGACAGAAGCTAAGAAGACTAAAGAGGATGAGGCTATCCAGAAGATTATCGATAAGTCAAAGATGGATCTTCCGGAGGCAATGATTGAGACTCAGTGTGAGACAATGGTTGAGGAGTTTGCTCAGAGAATCGCACAGAGCGGTCTTACAATGGAGCAGTACTTACAGTTCTCAGGCATGACAGTTGACCAGCTTAAGGATCAGGTTCGTCCTGAGGCTACAACACGTATCCAGAGCAGCCTTGTACTTGAGCAGATTGCCAAGGACGAAAATATCGAGGTTACTGATGCAGATATCGATGCAGAGGTAGAGAAGATGGCTAAGGCATACGGCATGGAGGCTGATAAGCTTAAAGAGTACATGGGAGATGCTGAGAAGGAGTCTATGAAGAAAGACCTTGCTATCACAAAGGCCGTAGATCTTATCATGGACAACGTTAAAGAGCGTGCAAAGGCAAAGAAAAAGGCTGATGCAGAAGAGTCTACAGAAGAATAAGATTTTTGAATCAAGATTTGATGGACTGGCTCAGAAGCCTATTTTCTGAGCCGGTCTTTTGAGCATTTATAAAGGAGGTATTTTATATGAGTTTAGTACCATATGTCATTGAACAGACCAGCAGAGGAGAGCGCAACTACGACATTTACTCCAGATTATTAAAAGATCGTATCATTTTCCTTGGAGAGGAAGTAAATGAGACAACAGCCAGCCTTGTTGTTGCCCAGCTTTTATTCCTTGAGTCTGAGGATCCGAATAAGGATATCCACCTTTACATCAATTCACCGGGTGGAATGGTTACAGCAGGACTTGCTATTTACGATACTATGCAGTATATCAAGTGTGATGTTTCAACAATCTGTATCGGTCTTGCAGCCAGCATGGGAGCTTTCCTTCTTGCAGGCGGTGCAAAGGGCAAGAGATATGCTCTTCCAAATGCAGAGATTATGATTCATCAGCCATCTGGCGGTGCAAAGGGTCAGGCTACTGAGATTCAGATTGCTGCAGAAAATATTTTAAAGACAAAGAAGAGATTAAACGAAATTTTAGCAGCCAATACAGGCAAGCCATACGAGACAATTGCAGCTGATACAGAGCGAGACAACTATATGTCAGCACAGGAAGCCGCAGAGTATGGTCTCATAGACAGTGTAATAACAAACAGATAATCAGAAGTTAGATGAATTTAAGAGGGTACCCCATATGGGATGCCTCATGCAATAAAAGGAGTTAATAATGGCAGGAAAAAACGACGGAAAGATTCGCTGTTCATTTTGCGGTAAGACACAGGACCAGGTAAATCGTTTGATTTCCGGACCTAATGGAGCTTTTATCTGCGATGAGTGTATAGATATATGTGCCGAGATTCTTGAGGAAGAAGGCGTAGATGGCCATGAGGACAAAAGCAGCGCTAAGGATGATATAAATCTTGTTACTCCGGAGGAGCTTAAGGCGTTTCTGGACGATTATGTAATAGGACAGGACCAGGCAAAGAAGGTGCTTTCGGTTGCTGTTTACAATCACTATAAGAGAGTTCTGGCAGGTGATACATCAGATGTAGAGCTTCAGAAGAGTAATATTCTCATGCTTGGACCTACAGGCTCAGGAAAGACACTTCTTGCGCAGACACTTGCCAGAGTGATAAATGTTCCATTTGCTATCGCTGATGCTACAACACTACAGAGGCAGGATACGTAGGTGAGGATGTGGAAGAATATCCTATTAAAGCTTATTCAGGCGGCAGATTATGATATCGAGCGTGCAGAGCATGGTATCATTTATATAGATGAGATAGATAAAATTACAAAGAAATCAGAGAATGTCTCAATCACCAGGGATGTGTCAGGCGAGGGTGTACAGCAGGCTCTTTTAAAGATTCTTGAGGGCACAGAGGCATCTGTACCGCCACAGGGCGGAAGAAAGCATCCGCAGCAGGAGCTTATTCCTATTGATACTACTAATATACTTTTTATCTGCGGTGGAGCATTTGATGGTCTGGAAAAAATTATCGACAGTCGTATGGATACATCATCTATAGGCTTCAATTCAGACGTAAAGTCAAAGACAGAGCTCAATGTAGGAGAGGCATTTAAGCATGCACTTCCACAGGATTTTGTAAAGTTTGGATTGATTCCTGAGTTTATCGGACGTGTACCTATTACCGTTTCTCTCGAGGCACTCGACAGGGATGCACTTATCCGTATACTTAAGGAGCCTAAGAACTCGCTTATCAAGCAGTACACCAAGCTCTTTGAGCTTGACGGAGTAGGTCTTGAGTTCACAGATGATGCAGTCAATGCCATCGCTGACAAGGCACTTGAGAGAAAGACAGGAGCCAGAGGTCTTCGTGCCATCATGGAGGCTGTTATGCTTGACCTTATGTATCGTATACCGTCAGACAAGAGCATCAGCAAGTGCGTAATCGACAAGGATACAGTTGAGGAAAACTTAAAGCTTGATGGTGATTGCGTGCCTGAGGCATATATCGAGGAAAAAGCGGCATCATAAGTACATGGCGGTATTTTACAAAAGATACAGCATCGGATAATATAAATTGCACAGCGGTTTGTTATGCATGGCTGTGCAATAATATAGGAGATATAAGTGGAAGAACAGATTATGAATATGCCTGCAGTAGCGCTGAGAGGCTTACTATTCTGCCGGGGATGATTGCCCATTTCGACATCAGCAGAGAGCGCTCCCTTCGTGCTGTCGAGGAGGCTATGGAGCAGGATCAAAAGATTTATCTTGTCACACAAAGGAATGTGGACAGTGAGGACCCGACTCAGGAAGACCTCTATCAGATGGGTATTGTTGCTGATATAAAGCAGGTTGTCAGATTACAGAATGATGTTGTGAGAATACTTGTAGATGGAATAAGCCGGGCAGCATTGCTTGGCTTTACCGGTAATGAGAAGTACCTTGAGGCAGAAATCTGTTATTGTGATAGTAATGCAGACAGCCTGCCGGAGGATCTCAGGGAAGCCATGCTTCTCGGGGTCAGAGAGGCTTTTCACAGATATGCGGCAGTCATCGGCAAAATCAGCAAGGAGCTTATCAGACAGATAGATCAGTATGAGGATCTTGAAAAGCTCATTGATTATGTAACCAACAATCTGCCGGTGTCATATGAGCTTAAGCAGCAGGTGCTTGAGGCAGAGGATATCAATGACAGATATCAGGTTATAGTATCATTACTTCTCTCCCAGGTGGAGGTTATTTCCATAAAGAATGAGCTTCAGAAAAAAGTAAAGGTTCGTGTGGACAAGCATCAGAAGGAGTATGTGCTTCGTGAACAGCTTGGTGTGATACGTGAGGAGCTGGGCGAGAATGCTGACTCGGAGGCTGATGAATATGAGAAAAAGCTATCTGAGTTAGATGCGCCTGACTACGTAAAGGAAAAGACGAAAAAAGAGATAAAGCGCTTTAGAAATATGAGCAGCAGCTCATCAGAGAGCACAGTTGAGAGAGGCTATATAGAGACTGTACTTGAGCTTCCGTGGAACAAGATGTCTGTGGACAACAAGGATCTTGACCATGCAGCACAGGTGCTCGATGATGATCACTACGGATTAAAGGATGTTAAGGAGAGAATACTTGAGTTTCTGGCAGTCAGAAATCTGACAAGCAAGGGAGAGAGCCCTATAATTTGTCTTGTAGGTCCTCCGGGAACAGGAAAGACAAGCATAGCCCGTTCAATTGCGTCTGCACTGGAGAAGAAATATGTGCGTATTTCTCTTGGTGGTGTGCGCGATGAGGCAGAAATCCGTGGACACAGAAAGACATATATCGGCGCTATGCCGGGCCGTATAGTAAATGGCTTAAGACAGGCAGGCGTTTCAAATCCTCTCATGCTGTTGGATGAGATAGATAAGGTGTCAAGTGACTACAAGGGTGACACATCAGCCGCTCTTCTCGAGGTGCTTGACAGTGAGCAGAACTGCAGATTCAGGGATCATTACATCGAGATGCCTGTAGATTTGTCGGAGGTGCTTTTTATTGCAACTGCAAATGAGGTTTCAGGCATTCCAAAGCCGCTTCTTGACAGGATGGAGCTTATTGAGGTGTCAAGCTACACTGAAAATGAGAAATTTCACATAGCAAAGGAACACCTGGTTGAGAAGCAAAAGAGCAAAAACGGAATTAAAAAGGAACAGCTTACGATAACAGATGGTGCTTTAAAGGATATCATCAGGCTGTACACCAGAGAGGCCGGAGTCAGAAGCTTGAGAGGACTATCGGCAAGCTGTGCCGCAAGGCTGCCAGGGAAATCTTCAAGGACAGCGAAGCTGCTGTAAAGGTTACAAAGACCAATCTTAAGACGTATCTGGGCAATCCGAAGTACAGTCCGGAGAAGAAAAATGATCACGCAGAGGTTGGAATCGTTAGAGGCCTGGCATGGACCAGCGTGGGCGGAGTTACACTCGAGGTTGAGGTGAATGTGCTGCCGGGCAAGGGTGAGCTCGTGCTCACCGGTAAGCTAGGCGACGTGATGAAGGAGTCGGCACAGGCGGCACTTAGCTATGTGCGCTCAATAAGCGAAGAATATGGCATTGATGCAGAGTTTTATACGAAGCATGACATCCATATACATATCCCGGAGGGCGCAGTGCCAAAGGACGGACCATCCGCAGGCATCACTATGGCGACAGCCATGCTCTCGGCTATTACAGACAGAGCTGTCAGGCAGATGTAGCCATGACAGGCGAGATAACACTGCGCGGCAGGGTGCTTCCGATAGGAGGACTCAAGGAAAAGCTGCTTGCAGCCAAAGTAATCGGAATAAAAACAGTATGTATTCCAAAGGATAATGAAAAGGACCTGGAGGAGATTTCAAAGGAAATAACAGACGGCATGGAAATTGTGCCGGTGGAGAAATTTTCACAGGTGGAGAAGATAGCATTTGTAAAATAAGAATGAGGAAGAGATTATGGTAATTAAAAGTGTTAATTTAGAGACAGTTTGCGGAATTACAAGCACAATCCCTGACAATGAGTATAATGAAGTGGCATTTGCCGGCAATCCAATGTAGGCAAATCGTCGCTGATCAATGCGCTCATGAACAGAAAGTCACTTGCCAGGATCTCTTCACAGCCCGGCAAGACACAGACCATCAATTTTTATAACGTCAATGGCGCCATGTATCTGGTCGATCTGCCGGGCTATGGCTATGCCAATGCCAATATCGAGATAAAAGCTAAATGGGGACAGATGATAGAAAACTATCTTCACACCTCCAAAAAGCTTCAGGCAGTGTTTCTTTTAATAGATATAAGGCATGAGCCATCGGACAATGATATCATGATGTATGACTGGATGGTAAACCAGGGCTTTGCACCGATTATCATTGCAACCAAATCTGATAAATTGAAAAAAAGCCAGATTGCCGCACACATAAAGACTATCAAGGATGTGCTTCATGTGAAGCCGGGCACGGTAGTTATACCGTTTTCGTCCATGTCAAAGGAAGGCAGGGACGAAATCTGGAATCTCATAGATTCACTCGTGTTTGACGAGGAGACGCTTCTTGCCATGAAACAGGAGGAAGAAGCAAAGCGCGAGGCAAAATCAGCTGCAAAAAGAGCCGCTGCATCCCAGCCACACAAAAAGGAGCGCTGGAAGAAGACCGGAAAGCCGGTTGCCAAAAAGACTAAAGAACGCAGAGATAAGGCCAAGAGCAAAAAAAGCGTTAATAATCATAAAAAGAAATAAAGCTATAGAAAGAAAGGCGAATATTTAATATATGAAGAATAAATGCAAATTTGTAGGCATTATGTTTTTGTGTATATTGATAGTGTGTACGCTTGCGGTAATGGCATATGAGCACACAGCAGGTATGAAAGGCGCTGCCGGTGGAGCATCAAATGCTTCGGGCAATACAAAAAATACAGACGAAGCTGATGATATGCTTACAGTCGTGACATCCTTCTATCCTATGTACATTGCCACTTTAAACATAGTAGACGGAGTGGAAGGTGTGAGACTTGAAAACTTAAGCGAGCCACAGACCGGTTGTCTGCACGATTTTCAGCTAACACCGGAGGATATGAAGCTTTTATCCACAGCCGATGTTTTTGTAATAAACGGAGGCGGTATAGAGTCGTTTATGTCTGATGTGGCAAAGGCGTATCCGAAGCTTGATGTGGTTGAGGCCTGTGAGGATGTGGCACTTCTTTCTGAGGATGATGCAGACAGTGACCACGACCATGATCACGACGCAGACACAGAATCGGACAGTGACCACGACCATGACCACGAAGCAGACGCAGAATCAGATAGCGCGCACGATCATGACCATGGTGATGAGAATGCCCATGCATGGATGAGCGTGCCGCGTTACCGCACCATGGTTCAGACAATCGCATCCCGGCTTGCCGAAAAGGATGCAAAGCATGCTGATGAATATTATGCAAATGCAAAAGCATATGATGCAAAGCTTGCAGTGCTTGAAGAAAAGATAAATAGCATAAAGAGTCTTACCAATGGACAGAATATCATCATATTCCATGAGGCCTATGCGTATGTAGCTGATGATTTTTCCATGAATGCATGCTATCTGTTAGACCTTGACGAGGAGCGCTCAGTCAGCGCAGGTGAGATAAAGCAGGTAATAGGTGCCATAAAGGATGACGGAGTGTCGGTAATACTAGCTGAGGAGCTCTACGGAAAGAGCATGGGAGATACCGTATCGCGTGAGACAGATGTGCATGTGATTTATATCGACCTCTCAACAGGGGAGAGTACGACAAGGACAGCTATCTTTATGGTATGGAGCACAATATAGAGCTTATCAAAGAGGCATTTACTAAATAAAATTGGAGAAAATATGCGGAAAATAATACAGCCATGTGGCTTTCATTGCATAAAAATAAATAACCTTGGAGTGAGCTTTGGAGAGCAGACAGTGCTTGAGGATGTAAATATGCACATACATTGCGGCTCTTTCAATGTCATAATAGGCCAAAACGGTGCCGGAAAATCTACACTCATAAAGGCGATACTCGGCGAGATACCTCACACCGGTACGATTGAGTTCAAGGATACTAAGGACGGACATATGGCTAAGCTTAAAATCGGCTATGTGCCGCAGTCTGTCAATATCGAGAAAAATACACCGGTCAGCGTGTATGACCTCATAGCAAGCTATCAGTACAATTATCCTGTTTTTCTGCCAAAGAGCAAAAAGATAGAGGCAAAGATAAGGGAGACACTCGAGGTATTTGAGGCTGAGGAGCTCATCGACAAGCAGGTGTGCAACCTCTCGGGAGGACAGCTGCAGAGAGTGCTTCTTTCCATGGCAATCATGGACGAGCCGAACCTGCTGCTGTTGGATGAGCCGGTGTCCGGAATAGACCAAAACGGCATGGAGCTTTTCTATAAGACCATGGATTATTTAAAGACTCACTATGACCTTGCAATCATATTGATATCGCACGATTTGGACTATGTGGCAAGGTACGCAGACCATGTTGTACTGCTTGATAAGACCGTTGCAAAGCAGGGGACTGTGAAGGAAGTCTTCGAGAGCAAGGAATTTGAGAGAATTTTCTACACAGGAGAGGAATCCTGGGTGAGAGAGGAGGAACACAAATGAATATAACCTCCTGGCTTCAATATGATTTCATGAGAAATGCCCTTATCGCTGTGCTCATCATCACACCGCTTTTTGGCATAATGGGAACCATGATTGTAAACAAAAAGATGGCATACTTTTCAGACGCGCTCGGACATTCAGCACTTACCGGAATCGCTGTCGGAGTGGTATGCGGCATGGCAGACACCTCGCTTGCCATGGTGATATTTGCGATAGTGTTTGCACTTCTTTTAAATAAGATAGGCAGTCTGAACACTGCATCGACAGATACCATTATATCGGTATTTTCATCGTGCTCTGTGGCGATAGGTCTTGCGATACTGTCAAAGGGCGGCAATTTCAGCAAATACTCAAGTATACTGGTGGGCGATGTACTAAGCATCACAAAGACTGAGATAGTTTATCTAATTGTGATTTTTGTGGTCACGATAGTGTTCTGGGTGTTTTGCTTCAATAAGCTCAACGCCATATGTATACACAGAAGCGTGGCAAAAAGCAAGGGCATACATGTGCGTCTTTTGGATAATCTGTTTGCGGTGCTTGTAGCACTCATAGTTATGCTATCCATCAAGTGGATAGGTATACTTATAATAAATGCTCTGCTTATATTACCGGCGGCTTCATCAAGGAATATTTCGGAAAATATGCGTGAGTATCATTTCTTTTCAGTGATATTTTCAGTATTTTCCGGTATAGTCGGCCTCGCAGTGTCATACTACACCAATGTGGCAACAGGCCCGATGATAGTGATTATCGCATCGGTAATATATTTTTCGACATTTATATTTGGCAGAAAATTGAAAAAATAACGGCAAGGGCTATAAGAAACAGATACAAAACAGCCGATACACAATATAAGAGAAAGACTGTTTAGCTATATCAGACGCTATACAGGTTGATAATAGTATAGCGGGAAAGGATTCCCGCACGCACATTACCAGGGAGGGATGAGAAATGTTAGATGCTATTTCAAGTGTAGTTTCAGCAGTAGCGGCGCAGAGTGTCACAGCAAAGGACGAGGCGCAGACAAAGAATACCAATACCGCTTCAAAGAAGCAGGATGCAAAGACGGATAAGTCGGATGCAAAGACTGCAGGCTTCAGCGAGGAGGCAGCTGTATATGAGAAATCAGACAGCAAGGATGATTCAAAGGATACTGCAAAGAGCACAGTAAACCAGAAGATGAGCAAGGCAGACAGAGATGCACTGGTACAGGCACTTAAGGATGATGCCAACGCCAGACAGCAGCAGCTTATCGAGATCGTCAGAAAGTCCATGACAGGACAGGCTACAACCTGGGACAAGTCACAGGGCTTAAAGAGTCTGTTTGAGAATCTGACTGTAGATGCAGATACGATAGCGCAGGCCAAAAAGGACATCGCAGAAGATGGATACTGGGGCGTTGAGAAGACCTCAGACCGTATTCTTGACTTTGCAAAAGCACTATCGGGAGGCGACAAGGACAAGGCTGATGAGCTTTTGAATGCATTCAAGAAGGGCTTTTCACAGGCAACAGGAGCCTGGGGAGACAAGCTGCCATCAATTTGCCAGGATACTTATGATGCCGTAGTCAAGAAGTTTGATGACTGGAAGAATGGCACAGAGGACACACAGGTACAGGGCTAGAAGCCGGATGTGTATGTAAAAGTGTCGTGATGGAACGAATATTATATAAGAAATCTGATTTATGAATTATGAAAAGGGGGCTGCACGCAGCGTGCAGTCAACTTTTTAGTGCTTGTATAATTTTTTAAGAGGTATATAATAGAAATATAGTATATAAGTATCATTATTCATGTGGAGGAAATATCATGAAATTAGACATGTCAAAGTGGAAAGCACTTAGCATCAAAAATCGTTTAAAGAAAGGCTTCAGACTGACTACATTTGTAGCATCGGCATCGGGGGTTATCGCGGGTATTCTTATGATTCTTGTATCAATGAGATATTCCAGCGCACTAACCTTTTACGGATTTTCACAGGGAGATATAGGAAAGGTTATGGTAACCTTCTCAGAGACACGAAGCGCTACACGAGCTCTTATCGGTTATACAGCTTCTGACACATTAAGTAAGATGTCTGATACACATGATTCTAAAAAGGAATCATTTCAAAAATACTGGAAAGAGCTGCAAAGCTCTATAAAGACAGATGAGGAGCAGGCTATATATGATGATATAAACAGTAAGCTCGACTCATACTGGAGTCTCGATGATGAAATCGGACAGTTAGGTAGGAATGCTACAGATCCTGAGACACAGAAGGAGGCCGAGGAGAGAGCAGTAGCAGAGCTTGCACCTGCATATGATGATATATATCAGCAGCTTGTTGCCCTTATGGATACAAAGGTAACAGATGGAGATAATTTAAGCAAGAGATTATCATTAGTATCATATGCCGTATTTGGTATTGTTATTGTTATCATTGTCAGTTCATATTTTATCTCGATGAAAATCGGGGACGGAGTTGCAGTTGGTATTTCTAAACCACTCGATGAGTTAAAACAGAGATTACGTACATTTGCACAGGGTGATCTTGAGGCTCCATTCCCGGCAGTTGATTCACAAGATGAAATTGCTGATATGGTAGGGGTTGCGAAAAACATGGCAGCAGACCTTAAGACTATCATATCTGACTCTGACAAGCTTCTTGGAAAGATGGCAGAAGGAGATTATACAGTTTCATCAGACATGGAAGATAAATATACCGGAGATTTTATTGGACTTCTCATGGCAATGCGTCAGATGAAGACACAGATGAATGATGTTATGTCACATATCAATGAGATATCATCACTTGTTACAGCAGGTTCTAACAACCTTGCTCAGGCAGCACAGGAAATAGCAGAAGGTACTATGGATCAGTCAGCAGCCATTGAGGAGCTTCAGGCTACATTTGCAGATATCACAGGCGGTGTTGAGAAAACATCTGAGAAGCTCAATGATACATACAGGATTGCACAGGAGTATGCTGAGGAAGCAGATCACAGCCATACAGAGATGCAGGGCATGGTTGATGTTATCGGACGCATCAATGATACATCTAAGCAGATTGAGAATATCATTTCTGAGATTGAGGATATTGCCAGTCAGACAAACCTTCTTTCACTCAATGCAGCTATCGAGGCAGCGCGTGCAGGTGAGGCAGGTAAAGGATTCGCAGTTGTTGCGGGACAAATCAGAAGTCTTTCAGAGCAGAGTGCCAAGGCTGCGGTTGACACACGTCAGCTTATAGAGAGTGCCATTGCGGTATCTAACGAGGGTAATGAAGCTGCAGAGCGCGTAAGTACTTCTATTGAAAAGGTTATCAATGGTATGAAGGAAGTTGCAGATTCTTCTCAAAAACTCAGCGAGATTGCAGAGGAGCAGGCAAAGGCTATGGAGCAGGCAGAGGCCGGTATTAATCAGATATCAGATGTTGTACAGTCCAACTCAGCAAATGCAGAGGAAACATCAGCAACAAGTGAGGAGCTTTCAGCACAGGCGGAGACAATGAACGAGCTGATTAGCAAATTTATATTGGAAAAGAAATAGAAAAATTGTACATACGAGTTTAGAGAAACTTTTTAAAAAAAGCCCCACAAGCATTATTGATATGCTGTGAGGCTTTTTGTTGTGGTGCGTTAGAGGGTTACTTTTTAAATCTAGTAAACATGTACTATGTGAACATAGTTTTTTGTGCGATACGTGGAAAATCTGAAAAGTAATGAAAATGAACAATTAAATGAGAATATTTAAATTTGCTCTTTTTGGCAGGGTGTGTTATAATCCTTGTATACAAAAAACAGAGGTAATACAATATGGGTAGTAATAACGATATTTCATTAAAAGCATTAGCAAGATTAATCTGGGGCTCGATGTTGTGAGGCGCAGAGAGGACGGATATCATGAGGTCCGTATGATTATGCAGACCATTCATCTGTATGACAGGCTTGATATCAAAAGGACAAAGGAGCCTGGCATACAGATACAGACCAATCTGTCTTTTCTCCCTGTAAACGAGAACAATCTCATATACAAGGCTGCAAAGCTTCTGATGGATGAGTTTTCTATAACTGACGGTGTATCAGTGAAGCTGGACAAGCGTATTCCTGTTGCAGCAGGGATGGCGGGGGGCAGTACTGATGCGGCGGCTATGCTTATAGGTGTAAACAGGCTTTTTTCACTGGGACTGACAAAGAGAGAGCTTATGGAAAGAGGTGTGCAGATAGGGGCGGATGTACCATACTGTATTATGAGAGGCACGGCGCTGGCCGAGGGCATAGGAGAGGCGCTTAGTCCTCTTCCTCCAATGGTAAAGTGTCCGGTGCTTATTGCAAAGCCGTCCATCTCGGTATCCACAAAATTTGTGTACCAGAATCTGAAGCTTGATGATACGACTATTCATCCGGATATAGACCGCCTGATAGATGATATAAAGGCTAAGAATCTGCATGATATCGCAGCACATATGGGAAATGTCTTAGAGACCGTGACCATACCAAACTATCCGGTGATAGACGAGATAAAGAAGCATATGCTTTCAAATGGCGCGGTAGGAGCCATGATGAGCGGTAGTGGTCCGACGGTTTTTGGTCTGTTTGACGATGAAGATACTGCAAAGAAAGCGTACAAAGCCATGAGAAGCTCACATCTTGCCAGACAGGTGTATCTGACATCTGTATACAATAATCGCAAATAACGTGATATCCGGATAGCACAGCGGGTGCTTTATAGTTACTTTTTTCTTATATGTGAGAATGATAATACAAGAGATAGGAGAAGTTTGATGACTGATAATTTAACTTTAAATATGGATGCATATCTGCCACTGCGTGATGTGGTGTTTAACACACTTCGTGAGGCAATTTTAAAGGGTGAGCTCAAGCCGGGAGAGAGACTTATGGAGTTGCAGCTTGCGTCAAAGCTTGGAGTCAGCCGTACACCTATACGTGAAGCAATCAGAATGCTTGAGCAGGAGGGGCTTGCAGTCACAATGCCGAGAAAGGGCGCAGAGGTTGCCAAGATGACTCTCAAGGATATGGAGGATGTGCTTGAGGTGAGAGAGGCTCTTGATGAGCTTGCAGCCAAAATAGCCTGTAAGAAAATCAGTGATGAGCAGCTTGCGAATCTAAAAACCATAAAGGACGAGTTTAAGAGGAGCATGGATTCAGGAGATGTGAAAAAGATAGCTGAGGAGGATGTGAAGTTTCACGATGCTATCTATGAGGCAACAAACAATGCGAAGCTTGTATCTATGATGAACAATATCCGTGAGCAGATGTACCGCTACAGAGTGGAGTATTTGAAAGACCCAAAGAATTATCCGATGCTTGTGAAGGAGCATGATGCCATCTACAGGGCGCTTGAGGCAAGAAATATGGAGCTTGTGACTACAGAAATGCATACGCATGTGCCAATCAGGCGGTTGCTGTGAAGGCTGTGATACAAAAGCAGGATGAAGAGAAGAAATAAAACAGAAATATAACAAGATTATAGCAGACAAAGATAATAAAATACAAAATAATATAACAAAACCAGGGGCTGCCGGTTGCACTGACGTGTGAACGGCGGCCTTTTTTAGTGGCTTAGATAATAGCAAAAAATAAGTAATCAGGGATATTTGCGGGCTTGTATGGTCATACTATATCAGGGATTTTAAATCTTACGGGATTTATTGGGTATATAGGAGAGTTAAAGATGACCACAAACATAGATGAGAACATAAAAAGCTTCAGGCAGATATATTCTGACTGCTCAGATATCAAGATGCAGGAGATGTATCTGGGGCGTGATGCTTCCATAAAGTGTTTTGTTGCATATATTGAGGTGACATGTGCAGGCTCCGGTATCAATAACAGTGCGTTTGGACGATTTACATCATACCTTGAAGGGATAGACCGGGATCAGGTTAAGGAAGTACTTGACAAAAATCAGGCAGCTCTATCCGAATTTGCGCATCTTCATACGGTTAGAGAGGCAGCCCAGATGATGCTGACAGGAGACGTGATATTTTTTGTGGATGGCTATCCGGATGCCTTTAAGCTTCCCGACAAGGGATATCCCACCATGTCAATTCAGGAGATTGATTCGGAAAAGGTCATAAGAGGCTCAAATGAGGGCTTTGCTGATTCCATAAAGATAAATACTGCACTTATCAGGCGCAGGTTAAGGAGCACTCGCTTAAAGTGTAAAGAGGTGAAAAAGGGGCTTCGCGGACACAGCAATGTGGACATATTGTATGTGAGAGACCTCGTAAAACCGGGGCTTGTAGAGGAAGTAGAAAAGAATCTGGACAGCTATGTGATAGACCATGTGGGTGACTCGGGAGTTCTTGAACAGTTTGCTGAGGCAAAATGGTATTCACCGTTCCCACAGCTTCAGACCACAAAGCGGCCGGACGTGGCGGTAAATGCGCTCCTGGAGGGGCGGGTGGTGGTGCTGTGCGATAATTCACCGATAGCAATAATACTGCCAACCACCATGAACAATTTTTTAAAAACCGCAGATGATTACTATAACAGAACGATAGCGGCAAGCTTTGCCAGATTGATAAGGTACGTGGCAGCCTTTATGTCATTTACATTGCCGGGGCTTTATCTGGCGGTCACAAATTTTCATACACAGATACTGCCGACACCACTCATACTGGCGTTTTATGAAGCAAGACTCGGCTGCCCGTTTCCACAGCTCATAGAGGTGCTCATGATGGAGCTGTCCTTTGAACTGCTTCGCGAAGCTGGCATAAGACTTCCCGGAGCCATGGGAAATACGATAGGCATAGTCGGAGGCCTCATAATCGGACAGGCAGCAGTGGATGCAAATTTAGTGAGCCCTATAGTGGTCATCCTGGTTGCATTCACCGCACTCTGCTCGTTTGCCATACCGAGCGAGGAGTTTGCATTTTCATTTAGGATACTCAAATTCGCTGTAATAATGATGTCGGCATGGCTTGGATATTTTGGATTTTTAATAAGTCTGATGGTGATACTTTTGCATCTCGCAAAGCTCAAAAGCTGTGGTTACCCATACATGATGCCATTTGTGGGCAGCGAGCTGACAGGCGGCGAGGATGAAAAGGACAGTATCATACGATTTCCGCTTCGCAGACTATGGAGGCGGCCTGTATTTGCAAGGGAAAAGGAGTGCAGAAAGCTGAAAGGAAATAAGGATGACTAAAAATATGAGCACAAGCTACACATTTGCACAAAACGAAAGCATATCGCCCCGCCAGCTATACAGACTATACGTCTTTAATCTGCTTGGAGTCGGCACACTGGTGCTTCCAAACAATCTGGCGAAACTGGGAAAGTATGGTTTTATCTCAATCGCACTTGGTGTTTCATGGCATGGCTATTTATGTGGATAGTAAGCGAGGTACGAGAACAGAAGAAAAGTATATATGACAGAAGCTTTGGTAAAACAACACATGCAAAAATGTTAATTTATGATTTAATTATTGTGATATACGAACTGTCACAGGCCGCATTTCTTGCATGGATATTTGTAAAGCTGATACGTGACAGCCTTATACCGGATGAGTCATTTACAGTTGTACTTCTTGTGATAATGGCAGTGTGCGCTTATGCGCTAAGTGGCGGAGTGGAGTGCCGTGCCAGGGTATACGAGGTAGTATTTTTCTTTGTGCTGATACCGCTTGCTGCTATGCTTTTGTTTGCGCTATCGGATGTGAGATTAGACTATCTGATGATTAAGGACAGAGTCGGTGTGGACTTTGGCATAGCGGATATATTTGCGGGCGCATACTATGTGTTTGCAGCATCCATTTCCGTGTTCAATATACTGTTTGTAAGGGAGCGCACTGCCTCACAGATACGATGGAGTGTGAGTAAAGCAATACTCACATATGCAGGCATTCTTTTTTTATTGTATGCAGTATTGCTTGGGAGCTTCGGAAAATATTCATTGTCAGAAATCGAGTTTCCGGCTGTCGTACTGATGAGTGATGTGCAGATAAAGGGAAGCTTCTTTAAGAGGGCAGATGCACTGATGCTGTCGGTGTGGTTTTTCACGCTGTTTTCAGTGCTCATTATGAGCCTTTATTATGCGGTTTTAAGATGTGAGAATTTTGCTGAAAATACGAGAGAAATTATATTTACATTTAATAAAAACCGGCATTCCTGTAGCAATAAGCAATTTGGCTCTGACAGACAGAAAAGTCATGACAAGGAAAAGAGCACTATGAGAAGCTGGTGCATCATTTTTGTCATAGCAGTCACAGTGACCTTAGCATATATTCTTGAAAGTGGAGATGAAATCGTGAAAAAATATCTTGGATTTTTAATGTGCATAGCGATACCGGTCATAGTAGTGCTGACGATAGGTCTCATGCTTACCGGCTGTAGTGCATGTGGAGCTTGAGGAGCGTTGCTTTCCGACACTTGCTGCGGTGGATGTTGTAGCTGTAGATACTGACGAAATAACCGATAAAGAAGTAACAGGTAAAGATGTAACTGATTACAAAGAATATGTTAGCCACAGAGATGATTTGGCAAATGAAAGTAGCGGATATATAGAGTTTTATTATAACATGGACAAATCCTATGAGCCCGAATATGCAGATGATATCAAAACAGCCGTGGACAGCTTCGAGGAGCGGCTGTCACAAAAAGCCGATACCAATCATCTGAAGGTGATATTAATAGGAAAAACGCTTAGAAATGATAAAGCAGCTTATGCAAGCTTCATGGAATACTGCAAGACATCCAAAAAATTTCCGAGAAACACATATGTGTGCATAGCAGATGATATAAACGATATCTTTGATAACATGGGTGATTATTATGAGCAGAAAATGAATAAGGAGAATCATGAGGATGGGGAACCGATAATTACACTTGGCACCTTATTGGATGACTATACGAATGAAACTCATGGAGCATGGTAAAAATTTCAAAAAGGATGAATAATCTTTTCAAATAAGGCAATACTTGTTTACATGAGAAAGAAAATAATAATAACAACCATAGCAATAATATCCCTTACGGCAGCGATAGCTGCAAAAAATCATACACCTGCCGCAAACACCAATAGTATAGCGTGTACAGCCGACATGCAAAAATCCATCGCCGGCAAAATCCTGCGTTTCCACGTGCTGGCAAACAGCGACAGCGAAGCAGACCAGAATGTGAAAAAGCAGGTGCGCGATGCAGTAGGGGCTTACATAGAGCCATATCTGCTGGAGTGCGAAAATATCGAAGAAACCAGAGCCACCGTAAATGACCATATGGACGAAATAATAGCGGTATCAAAGGAGACGCTTGCAGCAAACGGTTTTTCATATGGCGCATCGGCAGAGCTTACACACACCGATTTCCCGGAAAAGACGTATGGGGACTATACATTTCCTGAGGGAAATTACGAGGCGCTTGAAATAACACTGGGCGATGGAGCCGGTCATAACTGGTGGTGCGTGCTGTATCCAAACATGTGCTTTAGGGGCAGTGTGTACGAGGTGGTGGAGGACGAAGCAAAGGAAAATCTTAAGGAGGTACTCACTCCGGACGAGTATGAGAGCATATTTGACAGTGGAAAATATGAAATAAAACTAAAAATCCTTGATATTTTCAGATAAAACAGTTAGTATATTCATGCTGAAAAAATATATTAAAAGAAAATATGTGATGAGAAATTATTAAAGCGTGAATTAATTTAGATATGCAAGAGGATAAGGAGAAAGAAATGACAAAGGATGTAGTAGTATCATTAAAGGGCCTGCAGCTCGCACCGGACCAGCAGTCGGATGCGGTAGAGGTGATTGCCCCGGGAGAGTATTATATAAGAAATAACAAACACTATGTGCTTTTTGAGGAGATAATGGAGGGTGAGACCCAGACACTCAAAAATATGCTTAAATTCAATGACAATTATCTTGAGTTCACCCGCAAGGGACCTATGAGTGTACATATGATATTTGAGAAGGGAAAGAAAAACCTGACATATTATTATACACCGTTTGGAAGTATCCAGATAGGTATTGATGCCACAAGCATAGAGGTAAAGGAGACTGAGGACGAGATAAGGGCAGAGGTAAAGTATGCACTTGATGTCAACTATGAATTTGTAGGCGACTGTCACATCAATATAGCTGTGAAGAAAAAAGGCGCAGCAGTCAAAATTGCATAAAAGTCTGCCAAGCCTATGGGGTAAAAAATATATAAAGCATATATGGATAAAGCATATAAAAACAGAGCATGTGAGGATGAAAGCCATCCCACATGCTCTGTTTATGTACATGAAAATTAAATCATGATATTATTTCTGCTTAGCCTTTTTGGCTGCCTCTTTAGCAGCTTTTCTTTCAGCCTTTGCAGCCTCTTCAGCCTTGAGCTGTTCGTTGGCCTTGCTGTAGTTTTCTGCCATTCTTGCACGGAAGCCTTTTTTCTTCTTAGGCTTCTCAAGAGGTCCTCTGATACCGCGGACAGCTGTGATGTAGATACCGCTGACAGAAGCCTTAACTTCTTTCTTTAAAGGAATCTCATCAAAAATCTGCTCGTCTGCGATAAGAGACATGACTCTTGGTCCGACCTTGGCCTTGACTACAGGCAGCTTTGAGCGGCGCATAAGCTTTGGTGTCTGCTCAATAATCTGCTGTGGGAGACCGGCATCCTTTAGCTTCATACGCTTTTTGTCAATGATTAGCATATTGACTGTCTGTGATGCAGCAGCTATCTGTTCGTCCTGTTCTTCCTTTCTTTTTTGTGCTTTTTTACCGAGGATTGTTAATACTATAAATGCTACCACAAGCACTACTGCGATAACAATAAGTACGATTAATGCTGGATTCAAAACGTATCCCTCCTAAAAATTTGCTTATTTAAATTAATTCTATCAAATATGCTAAAAAAAATCAATCTTTATTGCAAGAATAGGTAAAACCGTAGTATAATAGAACTATATTTTGGAAAAGTCTTTAGAAGACGCAAAGGGGTATTTATTAATGAAGAAAATTGCTCTTTTGGCTGATGGCTGGAGAAGATATGTAATATATTCGTGGGTTGAGGGTATCATGGGAGGCTCTAAAGAGCTGGGACTGGATGTGTGCCTGTATTTTTACAACACCAACGGAACCTGGAGTCAGGATTCAAAGTTTAACAAAGGCGAGTATGCGCTGAACGATTTGCCTGATTTAAACAGTTTCGACGGAGTGGTATTTGACTGCACCAATACGACCAACCTGGATGAGATACAGTATATGGTCAGAAAGCTTCAGTCGGTAAATGTGCCGGTAGTGAGTATCGGGTATAAGGTTGATGGGTTTTACTATGTAGGCAACGATAATAAGAGGCTGTTTCGCAAGGTAATGGATCATATGTACTATGCGCATGGCTGCAAAAGCTTTGTGTTTGCAGGTGGTCCGCCGTATCATTATGAGAACAGAATGCGTTTTGAGGCCTTCAAGGAGGCTTTAAGTGATTATGGCATACCACTTACAGCTGATATGTACATGTTTGGTGATTTTGATTATCAGACAGGCGTCAGGTATATGAGTGATTGGCACGAGAGCAAAAAGCCGTTACCGGATGTCTTTTTATGTGCAAATGACAATATAGCAGCAGGACTGTGTGCGACAGCAGAGGTTCTTGGATACAAGGTACCACAGGATTTTAAGGTCACAGGCTTTGACAATCTGGATAAGGCTGCGTATTTTAACCCACAGATTACAACAGTGGATAACAACAGGGGCAATATAGGCAGAAATGCTCTTGAGATATTTAAGGCGCTTTGGAATGGCACGGGCGATGCTTCTGATAAATACCTTGATTCTGAGTTTATCCCGGCTGAGAGCTGCGGATGCCCTAATACCGGCAGAGTGGATTATCGTAATTACATAAAGAATATTATCAAAGGCTCCGTTGCAAGAGAGCAGGAGGAGGATGCAGTAATGATCCTCCAGAAAGAGCTCGAGGAGTGCAATGAATACTATGATTTGTTTGAGAGATACTCTGACTATATACAGAGCATGAAGTGTGACGGAGTGTATGTGGTCGGTGTTTCTGATCTGGCAGCTGCAAGGAACAATGCACACTTTAGGAAGCATGGCTATGATATTGACGACGAGGTTGTACTCTATGCGGATGACAAGGACAATGGAAAGCTTGAGTTTAAGAGTGTAAATGACCTTATGCAGTACATGCAGAGTGTAGATAAAAACACCTGCTATATGTATTGTTCGCTGCATTTCAGGGACGAGATAGTGGGCTATGTAATACTCAGGAATCCTGAGTTTTTGTACGACCATCCTGAGCAGTTTGATATACAGTCTGCCCTGCTCAAGAGGCTTGAGAATCTTTTTAAGCAAAAGGTACTTGAGAATACAAATAATGAGCTTAAGAATCTCTACAACCATGATGCGCTCACAGGCCTATACAATCGTGTGGCATGCAATGAGATGGTCATTCCTATGTTTGCTGAGCTTGAAGCTCAAAATGTCGGCTGCACCATAGTATTTCTCGATGTGGATGATTTCAAGGACATAAATGATACATACGGACACCAGTACGGTGACGAGCTTTTAAAGACTGTGGCGAGGGTGCTTGATGAGCAAAAGCCTGAGGGAAGTATGGTATATAGATTCGGTGGAGATGAATTTATCGTGTTTATCCCTGGGGACAGACATGACACTGCTGAGAAGTATATAAAGCGCGTGTATGATATCATGGAGCAGCACAGCCTGTTTATCAGTCACGGCATCATATATACGAGGCCGGGCAGTGGTAAGAGCTTTGACGATTATCTAGTAAGTGCTGACACAAAGATGTATCAGCTTAAGCAGCAGCGCAAGCAGAAAAAGGATAGCAATTTCTTAAAGGGAGTGGATATTTCATCCGTTCCTATGATGGTTGACAATAATATACAAATAATGGACAGGGAAGGTCATGTGTGCAGGGTATTTGATTTTTTAAAGCTGAATAATGTAAATTCAGTCCGTCTGCGCATATGGAATGAGCCTGATAAGGTGCCGGAGTCTAAGGGGTATTGCAGTCTTACATATGTTCTCGAGATGGCTCATATCATTAAAAAATACAAAATGCATTTTCTGCTTGATTTTCATTATTCAGATTACTGGGCAGATCCGGGACAGCAGAATAAGCCTGATGCGTGGAAGAATTTAAGCTTTGATGAGCTGAAGGAGCAGTGCACAAGTACACATATGATGTGTTATACAGATTAAAAATCATGGATTGTGCGCCGGATATGGTTCAGATTGGCAATGAAATAAGGAGTGGTATGCTGTTTCCGGATGGTGCAGTGCCACAGTACAGGCAGCTGGCTGCGCTTGTAAATGAGGGAATCAGAGCTGTCAGGGAGCTGCTCCCGGAGACAAAGGTCATGATTCATCTGGATCAGGGAGGCAGATATAACTGTATTATGCCTTGGTTTGATTCTATGTTTAATGCGGGCATGCTGCCGATTGACGCGATTGGCCTTTCCTTTTATTCGTTCTGGCATGGTACATTCATGGATTTGAAGGATACTATGAGCAGGCTCATAAAATTATATAATCTGCCGGTTTATATTGTGGAGACAGCTCATCCGTGGAGGCATTGCAAGGGAGATCATATCCCGAAGGAACTCATGGAGACTGCAGGCCTTGATGCAGGCAGCGCAGAGCAGAAGAAGTCTCTTGAAATAATCATGCAGATAGCAGCAGAGGTGTCAAAGGATACCGGAAAGACAGGTGTATACTACTGGGAGCCTGTCGGTGTGCCTGGTAAAGGCATGGGAACCTGGTTTGAGAATATGGGTATGTTTGACGAGCATGGCAGGCTTTGCCGGGCTGGGATGCAATCAGGGACTTTGATCCGAAAAATCCGCCGATTAAAGAGCTTGACAAGTATATTGAATCACTTTATGAGTATGAAGAAACACCGGAGGTGGAGGATTTCATGAAGCTTCTTATGATTCATGGAAATCTAATCTCAAATCCTGAATTTAAGGATGGATTTAATAATTGGCAGATTGAGACAAGCTCGAAGAAGGACAGTATACACTGGGTAAGGATGGAGTGTTTATCTCTTCAGATGCCAATTTTGACTATTCGATAAGCCAGACGGTGGATATTGAATATACCGGTGAGTATATAGCAGCGGTTGACTATAGAGGAACCAATACAACAGGTGTCGATGTCGAGCTGTTTATGGATGTGGAGGATGAAAGCGGCGTTCATACATATACAAGCGACATTTTCCCGGATGATATCAGGTTTGTGACACATCTGCTTAAGCCGGTAAGGCTGCAAAAGAATGCCAGGGTGACAGTAGGCTTAGGATGCATACTCCTCCGGTGTTTGCAAAGATAAAGAAATTTTCACTCGTTGTAATTTAACCTGATATGTGATATTGTAGATAGGTATAGTGTTTTGAGGATGCGTTTTTTGTCGTAGCAGGGCATTATACATATAAATAACATGACTTACAGATTTCAGGAGGATTCCAATGAGTGAGAAGAAGAATACAGGTAAGAAGCAGTCATAGCAGTGATTGTGATTGCACTTATCGTGGTAATTATTGCGCTTGTTGCTGTAATAAGCGGCAAGAGCAAAAAGGGTGGCTCAAAGAGCGCAACAGAGGCAGGCACTGAGGCCGGCAGCGAGACGATGCGAAGCGGACAGTTTGACATAGACTACGCAAAGCAGGTTACAAAGCTTGCAGACTATTCAGGTATTGCAATTACAGTCTCAAACGATTATGAGATAAACGATACAGCAAAGCAGAAATATCTGACCAATGTGCTTCAGTCATATGGTGCAGATGCGTACAAGCAGGTTACAGATCGTGATATAGTTGCAGATGGCGATTATGTCAAGGTTGATTACACAGGATATAAGGATGGCAAAGCATTTGATGGTGGCTCAGCTACAGATGTGATGCTTGATGTGACAAACAACAGCCAGGTCGGCGGTTCATCATTTATCGATGGATTTACAAAGCCTTTAATCGGAGCCAAGGTGGGTGACAAGGTTAAGGGTGACGTGACTTTCCCTGAGGATTATGGCAATGATGACCTAAACGGACAGACAGTTACATTTGAGTATACAGTAAAGGGTATTTACTCAGCAGATCCTGTTGCACTTGCTGATATGACAGACGAGCAGGTCAACACAGTGTTTGGAAAGGCCGGAGTGACAACAAATGCCCAGCTTACCACACAGATTGAGAAAGATTTGAAGCAGCAGCTCTACAGCGCTGAGGTGGACAAGATAAAGAGCTACATGATTGACAACAGCACAGTTGAGATTCCTGATGAGTATCTACAGGCCAGACTCAATGAGTATATTGCTTCATTTACCAAGGAAAATGTCAAGGATGGACAGACACTTAAGAAATATTTAAAGTCCAACTACAACATGACAGTGGATCAGGCAACAGAGAAGTGGAAGGAAAATCTGACAGAACAGATAAAGACAGAGTTCATCTTTGGGCTTATCGCTGAGAAGGAAAATATCAAGATGGATGATGATGCCTTCAACAGCTATGTGGATTACATCGTATCAGCCAGCAATGGTCAGTTCAGCAAGGCTTCTGAGGTATACAAGTATTTTGGAAGCGGACACAAGGATGAGGGAAAGACATACCTTAAGAACCAGTACCTTGTAAACAAGGCTATTGATACAGTCACAGAGAAAGCAAATGTGACATTTGAGGATGGCAGTGCGGCGCCGGATACTTCAAGTGGCAGCGCGGATGCCGAATAATAACGATAAATATGCTGTCTGTGGTGATGCGCAGGCAGCTTAAATGGAGGATTAGATAATGGAACTTACAAACATACGCGAGATTTTCCGCAACAAGGACAAATTCGCTGACAAAGAGGTGACTATCGGAGGATGGGTCAGAAGCAATCGTAATTCAAAGAATTTTGGATTTATCGTGGTAAACGACGGTACATTTTTTGAGCCAATCCAGGTTGTATACGGAAATGGCTTAGACAACTATGATGAGGTTGGCAAGATCAATGTCGGAGCTGCAATTATCGTAAGAGGTACACTTGTGCTTACTCCGGATGCAAAGCAGCCATTTGAGATTCAAGCCGCAGAGGTGACTGTTGAGGGTGCATCCACACCGGATTATCCTCTGCAGAAGAAGAGACATACATTTGAGTATCTCCGTACAATCTCACACTTAAGACCTCGTACAAATACTTTTGAGGCAGTTTTCAGGGTGCGCTCACTCTGCGCATATGCTATTCACAAATTCTTCCAGGAGAGGGATTTTGTGTACGTGCACACACCGCTTATCACAGGAAGTGACTGTGAGGGTGCAGGAGAGATGTTCCAGGTGACCACACTTGATTTGAACAATCTCCCTATGACAGAGGAAGGAAAGGTGGATTTCTCAAAGGATTTCTTTAATAAGCCTACCAACCTTACTGTTTCAGGACAGTTAAACGGCGAGACATATGCTATGGCATTCAAGAATATCTACACCTTCGGACCTACCTTCCGTGCGGAGAATTCAAACACCACACGTCATGCGGCAGAGTTCTGGATGATTGAGCCTGAGATTGCTTTTGCAGACCTTGAGGATGATATGATGCTTGCAGAGAGCATGCTCAAGTATGTTATCAGCTATGTGCTTGAAAATGCACCTGAGGAGATGGCATTTTTCAACAATTTCGTGGACAAGGGACTCCTTGACAGATTAAGAAATGTTGTTGAAAATGATTTTGCCCGTGTGACATACACAGAGGCTATCGACATCCTTTCAAAGCACAATGACAAGTTTGATTACAAGGTATCATGGGGCTGTGATTTACAGACAGAGCATGAGAGATACCTTACAGAGCAGATTTACAAGCGCCCTGTATTTGTCACAGATTATCCGAAGGAGATAAAGGCCTTCTACATGAAGCTGAATGACGACGGAAAGACCGTTGCAGCAGTTGACTGTCTTGTACCGGGAATCGGAGAAATCATCGGTGGAAGCCAGAGAGAGGATGACTACGATAAGCTTCTTGCCAGAATAAATGAGCTTGGACTTTCAGAGGATGACTACAAGTTCTACCTTGACTTAAGAAAATACGGCTCTGCAAGACACGCAGGCTTTGGACTGGGCTTTGAGAGATGCGTAATGTATCTTACCGGCATGGGCAATATCCGTGACGTTATCCCATTCCCTAGAACAGTTAATAACTGTGAGCTGTAATCACGAATGAATTTCATATATGAATAATTACCGCCCTTTGCACATATATATGATGTGTGGAGGGCGTTTTTATGTGGAGAAAAATCAAAGGTCCTGTGATAACAATATGTATTATGCATCTTACGGCGCTTTTGTGCCTTATCATACTTTCTATAGTACAGTGCTTTGTCGACATGGCGGAGTGGATAAAGTTTGCACTTGCCATGGCGGTCAATATAGTGGTGGGGCTTGTGTGCGGATTTTTGCTCAAATGCTGCTTTCACCGCAGACGTTTTATCAGGGTGACGGTCGTAGCATACTGGATAACGTATGTGATAGCAACAGTGGTCATAGATATAGGTGAATCCAAAAATATTTTCGAGCTTTTGATAATACTCCTTCTGGTAATGTTTTCAGCGCTTGTTTTTCGCTAAAAAAGGACTTTTCATATTGATAATGCTGTGATATAATGTTGAAAGCAAATATGATGTGTCAATGAGACATCGTTAAATGAAAAGGAGATAAAAATGAAACACGTAAAGACATTAAATACAAGAAAATTACAGAACACTGTTAAAAAGGGCGGATGTGGCGAGTGCCAGACATCATGCCAGTCAGCTTGCAAGACATCTTGTACAGTTGGAAACCAGACTTGTGAGCAGTACAAATAGTCATAGGTGAAGCGGATTTAAAGAGTGTGCGCTGATAGGTGCACACTCTTTTCGCAGTGTAATTTTAAAATGTGTATAGAAAGAGAGGAATATTGTAGTGGTTCATCAGTACAAGAACAACGGCTATAATATTGTCTTAGATGTCAACAGTGGCGCAATCCATGTGGTGGATGATGTCACATATGACGTTATTGAGCTGTTTGAGGACAACTCAGCTAAGGAGATTATTGAAAAGCTTGTGGACAGGTATCCACAGACGGAGATAGAAGAAGCAATACAGGAAGTAAATGAGCTTAAGGATAATGAAGAGCTCTTCACAGAAGATACATACAAAGAGCGTATCATAGATTTCAAGAAGCGCCAGACAGTTGTAAAGGCACTTTGCCTTCACATCGCGCACGACTGCAACCTTGCCTGCAGATATTGTTTTGCAGAGGAGGGCGAGTATCACGGCAGACGAGCTCTCATGAGCTACGAGACAGGAAAACAGGCACTTGATTTCCTGATTGCCAATTCAGGCAGCAGAAGAAACTTAGAGGTAGACTTCTTTGGAGGAGAGCCTCTCATGAACTGGGATGTGGTGAAGCAGCTTGTGGCATATGGAAGAGAGCAGGAGAAGCTTCATGACAAGCATTTCAGGTTCACACTCACCACAAACGGTGTGCTCTTAAATGACGAGATTATGGAGTTTGCCAACAAAGAGATGGATAATGTAGTTCTTAGTATAGACGGACGCAAGGAGGTTCATGACCGTATGAGACCTTTCAGAAAGGGTGCCGGCAGTTATGACCTTATTGTTCCGAAATTCCAGAAGTTTGCAGAGAGCAGACATCAGGACAAGTACTATGTGAGAGGTACATACACACATTTCAATACTGATTTTTCAAAGGATGTGCTTCATCTGGCTGATTTAGGCTTCAAACAGATTTCGGTTGAGCCTGTGGTGGCACAGCTACAGATGAGTATGCACTTAAGGAATCTGATTTACCTGTGCTCTTTGATGAGTACGACAGACTTGCAGCAGAGATGGTAAAGAGAAACAAGGCAGGAAACGGCTTCAATTTCTTCCATTTTATGATAGATTTAGAGGGAGGACCTTGTGTATATAAGCGTCTTTCCGGTTGTGGCTCAGGAACTGAGTACCTGGCAGTGACTCCATGGGGAGATTTATATCCATGCCACCAGTTTGTGGGCAATGAGGACTTCCTTATGGGTAATGTCTGGGATGGCATCAAGGCCACTGACATCCAGGATGAGTTTAAGTGCTGTAATGTTTATGCCAAGGAAAAATGTCGCAACTGTTTTGCCAGATTCTATTGCAGCGGTGGCTGTGCCGCCAACTCATACAACTTCCACGGCACAATCACTGATGCCTATGATTTAGGCTGCGAGCTGCAGAAGAAGCGTATAGAGTGCGCTATCATGATTAAGGCAGCAGAGGCTGATATGGCAGATGATGCACAATAATTTGAATTTGTCACGGGAAACGGATAGCGGTATTTGTGACCCGTGTGCGAATATATTTGCCATCTGTATACCTATATGGATGGTAGCAAAATGACAGGAAGGTATAAGAAAATGAAAAAAGGAAAGAGTTGGGTGATTATCCTTGTGGCAGTCATTTGTATCGGCTTGCTGGGCTGGTATTCCACTGCAGTAATCACCGACACAAAGCAAAAGCAGGAGGCAACTGCTAATGGTGAGAGCACCAAGGATAAGGATTATCAGAATATCAAGCTTGGTCTCGACCTCTCAGGTGGTGTTTCAATCACCTACCATATCAAGGACAAGAATCCTTCAGACAAGGATGTAAATGATACTATCGCAAAGCTCGAGGAGCGTGCAGAGAGCTACACAACAGAGTACTCTGTATACAAGAGCGGGGATGACCGTATCACTGTAGAGATTCCGGGTGTTGACGACCCTAACAAGGTACTCGAGGATCTTGGAAGTCCGGGATCACTGTACTTCATCGCACAGTATGACAGTGACGGAAATGCCAACTATACACAGGACACATCGGTTGAGGGAAGCTACAAGCTCAACTATGATATTGACACATTAAAGGCCAATGGTTCAGTCATCCTCGATGGTAACGATGTAAAGGATGCAAGCGCCCAGTATGACCAGTCATCATCTACATCAACCAAGGAGCCTGTTGTTTCATTAAAGCTCAAGGATAAGGCTATTGACACATGCAGATGCCACAAAGAAGGCAAAGGATGCAGGACAGTCAATCGGTATATACTATGATGATCATTTCATCAGCGTTCCTACAGTAAGCGCCGTTATCTCAGATGGTAACTGTGTAATCAACGGAATGAAGGATTACGACGAGGCAACAAGCCTTGCAACATTTATCCGTGTCGGAGCCATCAACCTTCAGCTCGAGGAGTTAGAGTCAAATGTTGTTGGCGCACAGCTCGGTGGAACAGCGCTCACAAATGCAGTAAAGGCTGCAATTATCGGAATTATCTTAATCATGATATTCATGATTGTGCTCTATGGTATACTCGGTGTGGTTGCATCTATCGGACTTGCACTCTACTCAATGCTTACAGTACTGTTTATTTACTGGTTTGAGATTACACTTACACTTCCGGGTATCGCGGGTATCATCCTTGGTATCGGTATGGCAGTAGATGCAAACGTTATCGTATTTGCCCGTATCCGTGAGGAAATTGCAGGTGGCAAATCAGTGCTTGCTGCAGTAAATGAGGGCTACAAGAAGGCTCTTTCAGCCATCCTCGATGGACAGGTTACAACCTTTATCGCAGCACTTGTGCTTATGGTGCTCGGTTCAGGTACAGTAAAGGGCTTTGCATACACACTTATGATTTCGATTATTCTGTCACTGTTTACAGCTCTTTTTATTGCAAAATACCTTACAAGAGCATTTTACGGTGTCGGTGTCAGAGCTGAGAAGTTCTACGGCAAGGCAAAGAAGAGAAAGGTTATCAGATTTGTACAGAACAGAGTTAAATACTTTGTTATCTCAGGTGTAGTTATACTTGCAGGTATTGGCGGCATGATTTATTTCGGTGCTACAAGCGGCAATGCATTAAACTACAGTCTTGAGTTTGTAGGTGGTACATCAACCACTGCAGACTTTGGCAAGGATTATACAGCCGCAGAGGTTGAGAAGGACATCGTGCCTTCAGTATCAAAGCTCCTTGGCAATAGTGCAGTGCAGGTTACTACAGTTCAGGGCAGCCATGATGTCACATTAAAGACACGTACACTTTCACTCGATGAGAGACAGGATCTCGCAGCTCTTCTTGAGAAGGATTTTAATGTTGATGCATCAACTATAGAGACTCAGAGTATCAGCTCAACAATCAGTGGTGAGATGAGAACAAACGCTGTAAAGGCAGTTATTATTTCATGTATTTTCATGCTGTTATATATCTGGTTCAGATTCAAGGACATCAGATTTGCTTCAAGTGCTATCCTTGCGCTGGTACATGATGTGCTTGTTGTAGTCACAGCATATGCACTTATCAGAATCTCAGTCGGCAGTACGTTTATTGCATGTATACTTACAATCGTAGGTTACTCAGTCAACGATACAATCGTTATCTTTGACCGTATCCGTGAGAACCTTCACGGTATCAAGAAGTACTCAGCAGATGAGCTTGCTGATATAGCAAACGAGTCCCTTACACAGACACTTTCACGAAGCATCAATACTTCGCTTACTACATTTGTTATGGTATTGTTACTCTTTATCTTTGGTCATACATCAATCAGAGAGTTCTCATTACCACTCATGGTAGGTGTGCTTTGCGGAACATATTCTTCAATCTGCATCGCTACAGAGCTGTGGTATGTGATGAAGCTTTATCTGGCAAGAGCGCCATTAAAAAGCAGGCGGCTGCACCGGCTAAGGTTTCTAAAAAAGCTAAGAATTAATAATTAATTTATGGCCCGGCCTTTAAAGGCTGGGCTATTGTTTTTTGTGGACTTATTAATATATGCAGATATGTTTATATATTTATAAATTTATGTGCGGAGTAATAGAATGGAGCATTATTTATATGAAAATTTTTCTGATTTATCTGCTTCTTATGAATATAGCAGGCTTTGCTGCGATGGGAATTGACAAGTGTAAGGCCAAGGCACACGCATGGCGCATCCCGGAGAAGACATTATTTGGGCTCAGCCTGCTGGGCGGAAGCGCCGGTACCTGGGCTGGGATGTATGCCTTCAGGCACAAGACAAAGCATTGGTATTTTGTAAAGGGGATGCCGCTTATTTTCTTTATCCATGTGGTTATTGCATGTGTTATCTACAGGAATTTCTATTAGAAATTTAATTATACAAGGTAACAAAATACTTAATGTAGGTAAAAAGTAACAAAAAAATGTAGCATATAAGTACATAATTGTGTATAATAGATAACAGATAACAGGTACAAAACCACTACACAACTATCAAGGAGGGCAAAATAATGTGGGCATATGAAAGTGTATTTTATCAGATTTATCCGTTAGGCTTCTGTGGAGCACCATTTGAGAATGATGGTGTTTTGGAGCACAGAATTTTGAAAGTGAATGACTGGATACCTCATATCAAAAAGCTTGGGGCAGATGCAATCTATTTTTCACCGGTGTTTGAATCTGATACACACGGATATAATACAAGGGATTATACAAAAATAGACACAAGGCTTGGCACAAACGAGGACTTCGCACAGGTTTGTGACAATCTGCACAAGGACGGCATAAAGGTAGTGCTGGATGGTGTGTTCAATCATGTGGGAAGAGGCTTCTGGGCATTTCAGGATGTGCTTAAAAACAGAGAAAGCTCACCATATGTAAACTGGTTTGACCGTATAGCGTTCGATGGCAATTCAAACTATAATGATGGATTGTGGTACGAGGGCTGGGAAGGAAACTATGATCTGGTCAAGCTTAATCTGAGAAATGAGGATGTAATCCAG
>ENA-OQHA01000026-OQHA01000026.1-human-gut-metagenome-genome-assembly--contig:-NODE-26-length-72209-cov-5.372603_pt1 | contig 72209 bp, 89 predicted proteins | sample MGYA00242558_ERZ504707 | MGnify/ENA primary metagenome ERZ504707 (study PRJEB26092, sample SAMD00036197) | human gut metagenome | host: Homo sapiens | study: EMG produced TPA metagenomics assembly of... | reverse complement strand
GTATTCACCGGGAACTTCGTTCTTCTCTTCCAGGTAAATCACTATTTCCGTACTGCTTTCCTTTACATCCGAAATGATGAAATAATCCAATGTCCCTTCAGGAAGAAGGAGACGGTAACCGCTGGTTTCCATAATTTTTGCTGATTTTCTTTCCGGCAAAGATATAAATTTATCGGATTTACCCCTCAGATTATTACGTTGACCCATTTTAATACTATAATAAAAATGCCCCCAAAGACAGCTGATAGAATTGAAGTAGTAGATGCCTTAAGAGGTATCGCCTTGTTTGCAATTGTAATTGTACATTGTTTGGAACACTATAATCTCTATTACATACCGGATGATTATCCGCAATGGCTTACATCGTTAGATAAAGGGATATGGAATACAACCTGGTTCATCATGGCGGGAAAAGCTTCTCCACTTTCTCTCTTCTTTTTGGGTTCAGTTTTTACATTCAGTTCAGTAATGCTCAAAAAAGAGGGATTCCATTTAAGGGCAGATTTGTATGGAGAATGTTTCTTCTTTTAATGTTTTCTCAGTTACACTCTTTGTTCTATAATGGCGACATATTGTTGCTATATGCGGTAATGGGGCTCTTTCTTGTCTCTGTTTCTCATCTTTCTACAAGGAAAATACTCATAATAGCCTCATTGATGATTATACAACCGATAGAATGGATAAGGGTAATATGCTGTCTGTATGATGTTCCTTTCTTGGAATACGGTGAACACTGGATGAAGTATGGAGCCTTGGCCAAACCTGTGATGCAATCCGGAAGTTTTTTCGAAGTTGTACAGTCTAACATAACCTACGGACAATTGTATGGTAATCTCTGGCAAATAGAAAATGGAAGAATATTCCAGATTGGAGGATTGTTTTTGTTTGGAATGATTGCTGGAAGACTGTCTCTTTTTAAGAATATTCCCCAATCCATATCTTTATGGAAAAAGATAACTTTATGGTCAGCCCTTCTTTTTATTCCTTTGAATGTAGCCCGAATGGTCTATCCAGATATAGCCCAAGGTAATAAAGCACTTCTTATGCCCCTTGATATAGCTATTCCGTCAATATGCAATTTCCTGTTTATGGGGCTGCTTGTTGGATGCTTTATCCTGTTATGGTACGACAAAGGCAATGGATATAAGTTTCAAAGACTTTTTATCCCTTTTGGTAAAATGAGTCTTACAAACTATATCACACAATCAATTATCGGCATCACCTTGTTTTATGGATTCGGTTTCAATCTTTATAAATCAACTGGAGCTACAGCTTGCCTTTTTATAGCTATAATTATATTTGTTGTACTACTTGCAGCTAGTAATCTGTGGCTAAAGAAACACAGACAAGGGCCTTTGGAATGGATATGGAAAAAACTGACATGGATTGATTTCAAAAATAATAAAATATGATGAGTAAAGAGGTCGATTATTGTTCACAAGATAATCGTCAAGGTGGTTATTTTGAGTAAAGTCTGTTAACAAGGTAGGGTATGGGTTGACCAGGATGTGGAAAACGGTTGCTCTTTAAGTGGTCGTCTGCCTTATTATAAAGAGACAGGCGACTGCTTGTTTTTTACAAAAGATGGAAAATGATATACAAGAAGACAAATTTGTAGATATATCAACTAAAAGATTCATATTTATTTTATTTTGTATGTGAGCTAAAAAGTTATTTAGCTGAATTTTGAGTAAGAAATATAGTATAAACAATTAATATCTATTAATATGAAAACATATATCCCTAATCCTCTCGATACAGAGCATATCGTACTTCCTGAAGCATTAAATGAACTGACTGAACAAATGGCCCGTAACGTACACGAAGTATGGGCAAAAGGGCGCATTGATGAAGGCTGGAGTTACGGTGAGCAACGCGATGATCAGCAGAAGAAACATCCTTGTCTGGTAGCATACGAGGAGCTGCCCGAAACTGAACGTGAATACGACCGGAATACCGCTATCCAGACCCTTAAACTCATTCTTAAACTCGGATTTAAAATCAGCAAGTATTCTATAAGGTCAATTGATTCAGCCGTCATTGCACGAATCAAGCGCATTTATCGCGGGTTCTGTTGGACAATGGGAGGAACTCTCGCAATAGCAGCCTTAGTCATTGTTGTATTAGCTTTCTCACCCTATTTTGAATATGATTCATGGCCTATTCTTGTGACAATGACTATTGTTGGTTTGTGCGCTATATGCTGGACGGGCTACTATGGCAGACAACTGCTGAAAATCTATACGGACAGTCGCAAGCAGATTTTTGACACCGAGCTGTCACTCTATCGGGAATCCGTTCGTCGCGAGGAACTAATCTTAAATGAACAGACCAATGACGAGTTGCAGAATCTCAAGATTGAGATAAAGCGTAAAGATCTTAAAATAGCTGAACTGGAAAAAGAAATCAAGAAAATTAAAGAAGGCAAATAATTTCAATCTCCCCGTAAAGTATCGCCTATGAACTCGCTGATTCGTTTTTTCACACTCCGTTTTGACCGGACTTTCTCAGGCCACGGACGTACACAGTTTGCCTGGTTAGCGGGTGTGCTGTTGCTTTTTTCGGCTTCATTTATCTGATTAGCTGGTTCTTTTCCTTTCCGGAACCTACGGACACTCCTTCATCGAACTCCGGCACTGAAGTCCCGATGGGACGCCTGCTACAACTGATTTGCCTTTTTATCGATCCGGGTAGCGTGGCCAATGTACCGGCAGAATTACGCTGGTTCTCGCTGATTGTGGCCATTATGGGATTGTTGCTTTTTACTGGATTATTGATTTCTGTGGTGTCAAACATGCTGGAACGTCATGTAGAACGTTATCGCGAAGGTAATATTTCTTATCCTCTTGAAAAGCATGTTGTAATTATCGGTTTCGACGAAATGGTTCCGATGCTTGTTCTGCAAATATGTACCGACCCTCAATACGAGGATTGCTACATATTGATTCAAAGCGTGCAACCAAGCTCTGAAGTACGAAACCGCATCCATACCGTGCTCGACACTGAGCAGGAGAAACGTGTACTGGTTCTGCACGCACAACGAAACTCTACGGAGGAACTGGAAAAGCTCTATACGACCAGTGCCCGCGAAATTTTCCTGATTGGTGAGTCGAATGAGTACGACCATGATTCGCTTAACATTGACTCGTTGCAGAAAATAGTAGCAATTCACCGTAAGAAATCAAATTGCCCGCGTATTACAGTATCGGTATTGTTTGAGTATCAAATACTTATGCTGCCTTCCAGGTTTCGGATTTGGCCGAAGAGTGGCGTAAGCAAATTGATTTCCACCCGTTCAACTTCTATGAAGAGTGGGCTAAAAAGTTATTAGTGAAAAGACACTATGGGGAAGAAAATGCAAAAGTGGAATATCCTGCACTGGACCGTGAACCGATTACATGGGAAAGTGACCGGTACGTTCACTTCGTCATCATCGGAATGAGCCGGATGGGAGTTGCGCTGGGAGTAGAAGCAGCACACTTGCTTCACTTTCCTAATTTCTGTCGTGACAAACGACTGAAAAGTCGGATTACTTTCATCGATGCAGATGCTGATAAAGAAATGAATTTTTTCAGGGGGCGTTATCGTCATTACTTTGATCTTTCCTTAAGCTATTACCGCAACATGGAACAGATTGAGAAAGTCCATACGATTCTTCCCAATCAGATATATGGTAAAGAGGTGAACTTTCTGGATATAGAGTTTGAGTTTATCAAAGGACAGGCCGAAACTCCGGAAATACAGCAGCTGCTAGCCCAATGGGCAAAGGACCCACAGCAGGAACTGTCTATCGCCATCTGCCTGAACTTCCCGCCACAAAGTATGGCTATGGGGCTTTATCTGCCTGATGTAATTTATGATCAGAATATCCCAGTCTTTATCCGACAGGAGACCTCAAGTGCGCTGCTCGATATGCTTAACAACCGTATCAAGAAAGAATCGTTGAACCGTTATTCGCATGTGTATCCGTTCGGTATGCTGACTAATTGTTTCGACTTGGACCGTCACAGTACTCGTCGGGCACAATTGGTCAACTATATTTATGACTTTAAAAATAAGTATAAATCCAGTCCGGCAGCCTGCCCTTCGGAGAGTGAATTGTTAGACGGATGGAATAAATTACAAGTGGCCCTCCAGTGGTCAAACCTGTATTGCGCCGATTCGGTAGATTTGAAACTTCGTTCGCTGGGCTTTGGCACAACACCCCCCTTGCGATTGACATCCGAACAGATTGAGCTGATGGCCGAGGTGGAGCATAATCGCTGGAACATGGAAAAATTACTTTTAGGGTATAGCAAACCGACACCCGAGGAAGAAGAAAAATGTAAAGACAATGCGGTACGCAAGGAATACAAGACAAAGCGTTTTGTTCATACCGATATTCGCCCTATTATCAGCTGGATGAAGGGACCAAAGAATATGACCGCTGTATCTCAGAGTGTTTGCCGTTGATTGCAGAGCAATAATTATGTAGCTTTCGCACTTACCAATTCCTTTATCGTTTATTAGTCAGTAATACTTGAAATACCTAAATATGATGAGTAGCCTCTCTCCTATTACCTAATTTTGGCGATTGACACAGCTTGCCAATAAGGATACCTTTGCGCCTGAAATCATCAGGATATGAAAACAATCGTTTTAGCCTTTTTCGCAAGTGCCAGTCTGACTGCTGGGGGCAGTCGTATAAGGTAGCAGGAACCGTGCTCGATGCCAAGTCGAAAGTACCGGTGGAGTTTGCGACTTTGTGGATTGAAGGAAGTGGTATCGGTACCATGACCGATTCGCAAGGAAGTTCGTCATTCAGCATCTGGCAGAAGGAAAGCATGAGGTGCTGGTGCGTTGTCTGGGCTATTCTGAATGTAAATTACAGCTGGACGTCAGAAAAGATAAGGAAAACATCGTGGTATATCTTTCTGAACAGACGTTGGCCCTGAATGAGGTGACTGTTACGGCAGAAAGGAAAGCCATAGATGCTACTACGGCATATACGCTGGGTCGTACGGCACTGGACCATTTACAGAGTGTCAGTGTGTCTGACGCGTTAAGTCTCTTGCCCGGAGAACAGACCAGCAAGTTCAAGAGTTTGACTTCTTCCACTCAGGTAATCACGCTGCGAGGAGAAAGCACTGAAATGGGGAATCCCGATTTCGGAACCGTAGTTGAGATGGACGGGGTACGCCTGTCGGGTAATGCTACGGCCGCTTCTACTTCCGGGACGGATACCCGTAACATAGGCAACAGCAATGTAGAACGGATTGAAGTCATCACCGGTGTACCTTCTGTAGAATATGGTGACCTGACCAACGGAGTGGTAAAAATCGTGACACGCAAAGGAAAAAGTCCGCTGATTGTCGATGTGGCAGTGCGTCCTACCACCCAGTCGTATGCCGTAAGTAAAGGAGTGGAACTGGGAGGAAAAGTAGGCGTACTGAACCTGTCCTATGAGCGGGTTCACTCTGTGTCCGACATTGCATCACCCTACACCTCGTATGTACGCAATGCCTTTGGTGTGAGATACTCTAACAGCCTGCATACAAAGACCGGAAAAACCTTGTCTGTCGATTTCAGTCTGAACGGTAATGTGGGAGCAATAATACCGAGGCCGACCCGGATGCCTTTAAGGAAACTTATACCAAGAGTCGGGACAATGCGTTATGGAGCAGTCTTTCATTTAACTATATGCTGAACTCGCCCTGGTTGTCCAATTTGCGTGGAGGGGTGACCTTCTCGTACGCTGACAACCGGGTGGAAGAAAAGAAAAATCAGTCGGCTTCGTCCGTCCAGCCTGCACTGCATACTACCGAAGAAGGATATTTTGTGGCTTCCAAATATGAAGAGGATCCCTCCTCACCTATTATTTTATTGCCCACCGGCTATTGGTACGTGACCTCATTCAACGACAGCGTCCCATAAATTACACTGCCTACCTGAAAGCGCGCTGGAGCCATAAAATCGGGAGCGTAACCAGCAACCTGCTGGCAGGAGCAGATATGAAAGGAGAAGGTAACCTGGGTAAGGGAACGTATTATGAAGACATGTCGTCGCTCCCACCTGGAGGGAATACCGTTACGATGAATTGCCTTTCATGCACAATTTGGCTGCGTATACAGAAGAAGAGATAGCCCTGCCTTTCCGTCATTCGCAACTGCTCCTTAAAGGAGGACTCCGAAGTGACATGACTTTTATCCCGGGCACGGTGTATGGCACCGTATCCAGTCTGTCTCCCCGTTTCAGTGCCAAGTATTCATTTGGCGAAAAAGAGCATGGTTTCTTTCAGGGAGCGACCCTTCGTGCCGGATGGGGAAAGGCGGTGAAACTTCCTTCGTTCGAGATGCTGTATCCCCGGGAAACGTATGTAGACCGCTTAGCTTTTGCTCCTGGAGCAATGGCCGACGGAACAACCTATTATGCTTATCACACCCATCCTGTGCTTCCTGTCTATAATCCGGAGTTACAATGGCAGTACAGCATTATGCGGGAAGCGGGTATGGACATTCGTCTGAAGGGGGTACGGATTTCGTTGTCGTTCTTCTATAACACCCTGTCAAAGCCTTATACCAGTACGCGTATCTATACTCCGTTTGATTATAAGCTGACCGACCAGAGCGCGCTCAATAATTGCCTGATACCTTCGACAGACAGGGTGTATAGCATTGACCGTACGACAGGAGTCGTGACCGTGTCCGACAAAAACGGGATACTTCCCTCTCAAACGCTTGCCTATAAAGAGATTCATGATTTCCAGTCGGCTGTCATGAATGTGAACGGTTCTTCCTCTTCACGGATGGGACTGGAATGGGTGCTTGATTTTGACCGGATAAAAGCAATCAATACTTCCATCCGCATAGACGGGAAGTATTATCGCTACAAAGGGATTGACGAAGTGACGGTACCGTCTACCAGCAGCCTGACCGATACGGACGGACAGCCTTATAAATACATCGGTTATTATGTAGGTGGCAACGTCAATTATAACGGATTCATGACACAGCGACTGAATACCAATCTGACATTGGTGACGCATGTGCCGAAAATCAGAATGATTTTCTCTCTGCGTTTTGAGGGTACTCTTCTGAATACGCGGCAGAACCTGAGCGAATACAGCGGTGGAACCCGGAGCTATGTGCTCGACTCGCAGAGTGATTATCTTCCCTCGTCTACCCAGACGGATATTTATAACGGAGCCAGTTACGTGGCTACGTATCCGCTGTATTATGTATCGAGAGAAGATATGGAAACCCGTATACCGTTCATGGAAAAGTTCCTGTGGGCTGCCGAACATGACAAGGAGTTGTATAACGAACTCAGTAAACTGGTGGTAAAAAGCACCACCGGCTATATGTTCAGGAAGCAGGGATATTCTCCCTATTTCTCGGCCAACCTGAACGTCTCAAAAGAAATCGGGAAGTACCTGACGGTGTCATTCTTTGCCAATAATTTCTTCTACAGCATGCAGAAGATAAAGAACTGGCAGACGGGTAATGAGGGAAGTCTGTTTGCTTCTTCGCTGGTCACTCCCTTTAACTATGGCATATCATTTAAATTAAAACTATAAACACGTATGAGTATGATGAAAAAGATGTTATCTGCGTGCTGCGCCTTAATTCTGATACTGGCTTTCAGCGCGTGCAAAGAGAAAGAAAACGGTGGTTATCAGGTGAGCAGTGTAAGCATTCGGCTGGTGTATCCCGAGGGAAGCGGATTTGAACCAGTGGAGGGAGTCAGCGTAACCCTGAAGAATACGTCGGGCAGTACCACCTTCAGTCAGTCGACCAATGCGGAAGGAGTGGCTGTTTTTGAAGTGCCGCAAGGTATTTATGAAGCTTCGGCTTCCGACAAACGGGTGGCCGATGCCAAAGTGTATCTTTTCAATGGATTGAATACATCGGTCAATGTGACTCAGGAAACGGTAGAGGCTACCATCAAACTGGAAATGTCTTTAGGAGGTTCCGTGCTGATTAAGGAACTGTATGTAGGAGGCTGTCCGAAAGACGATGGCTCGGGTACGTTTGCCATGGACCAGTATGTCGTGCTGTATAACAATTCTTCGGAAACACTCGACATCAGCGACTTTGCACTGGGTATGGTAAATCCTTACAATCCTCATGCTTCGAATAAGGACTATGTGAACGGTGAACTCTTTTATGCGGCAGAAGGATGGATACCGGCCGGAACGGCTGTCTGGTATTTCGACAAGCAGGTACAGCTGGAAGCCGGAAAAGAACTGGTGATTGCACTGAATGGAGCCATCGACCACACACAGACCTATTCTCAGTCCGTAAATCTGGCCAACCGTACTTATTACTGCCTGTATGACATTGAGGACTTCAACAATGCCAAATACTATCCGTCGCCTTCCGAACTTATTTCTACCGACCATTACTTGAAGGCTTACAAATATGGTTTGGGTAATGCATGGCCTGTCAGCCAGTTCGGACCGGCATTCTTTGTGTTCCGTCCGGAAAGTACTACCCTACAGGCTTTTGTAGACGATGCATCCACCACCAACCTTTATGGAGGAAGTGCCAGTCAGCCGCGTAAGAAAGTGCCGGCAGAATGGGTAGTAGACGGTATCGAAGTATTCGTGCAGGGAGCCGACGGCAACCAGAAGCGCCTTCTTCCCTCGGTAGATGCAGGCTATGTGGAACTTACCCGCGGCATGGGATATACCTTGTATCGCAACGTGGATAAAGAGGCTACGGAAGCACTTGCGGAGAATGAAGGAAAGCTGGTCTATAACTATTCGCTCGGTGTAGGAAATTCAACCGATGCCAGCGGAATAGATGCCGAGGCATCCTTGAAAAACGGAGCCAGAATTATTTTTCAGGATACAAACAATTCGACAGCTGACTTCCATCAGCGGAGCAAATCTTCTTTGAGAAACTAAACATGAAGCATTATTGTATCGCTTGCTTTTTTCTTGTACTTGTGGCGGGAGGCAGGTCCTGGGGAAGTGTTCCCTCAGGGACCTCCTCTCCTCTTCGTACGGACTTTCAGGAAACCTTGTGGAGGTATGCGGCTTCTGCCGGAAGCAATCCTTCTTTTCTGTCGGGGATGGAGTGCGGACGCATCTCTTATCTTCAGGCGGAAGGCAGTTACGGAAGCGGAAAACAGGTGAATTATGATCAGTCGGACAGCCGGTTGGGCGGATTGGTCTCAATCGAATCCTACTGGCGGCTGAACTCGCGGCTGGTATTAGGAGGTGCCATGGCATACGGCACGGAAAAAGGCAAGCACATGTCGGGTTCGGCTTTTCTGCATCCGGAAGAGACGCCTTTTGACATTGTGGAGATGGACGACTCGGGAGCCGGTACGAAACGGCATGAATGGTACATGCTCAGAGGAGAAGCAGGCTACCTCCTCACTCCTCGCCTTTCATGGGGAGGGCAACTGGAATACCGTACGGAAAACTACGCCAAGTTCAAGGACTTGCGGCATCAGAATTCCCTGATGAACCTCCATTTGTCGACGGGTTTCTCGTATGAACTTTTTTCCGGGTGGCAAGTCGGACTTTCTTACGGGTATTTGCGCAACGTGGAAACGGTAGGCTTCGGCATCTATGGAACGACCGACCGTCAATACACTTCTCTCATCAGTTTTGGAGGTTTCTACGGGCGCAGTGAAGTGTTTGGTGAAAGTGGATATACTTCGAACACGACTCCCTTGTTTACCCAAACGCATGAAGTAGCCTTTCAGGGACAGTATCATCGCGGAGACCTGCACTGGTTTCAGGAGGTATTCATCCGAAAGACTTCCGGACGCTTTGGAAGCGGTTCTTCGACTTCCATCACCTACTCTACTCATACAGGGAATGAGGTGGGTTACCGTGCAAAGCTTACCTGGCAGCAATCCCGACTTTTCAGGCGATGGAACTGGGCATCGCATTGAAATCACTGGAAACAGGGAAAATTCTTATAAGGAGAGTACGGACGGACTGGGCGTATCGCAGATTGTCTATTATGGTAGCAATGAAGTGATGAGCAGAGACCAGCTGCGTGCCTGGTTGGCGTATCAACTCCTTTCAGGAGGTAAAGAGAGCCGTTCTGACTGGTCGGCCAAAGTGCGGCTGGATTATCGTTCCCGTTCTGTGACGGTATCGCAATATCCGTTCTTCCGGAAGCAGAGTCTGCACGTCATGGGGCTATGGCTTCAGGGGGCCAGAAACTGGTATAAAGGCCGGCAGGTATGGACTGCTTCCGCCGGACTGGGCTTGCAGGGCGGATGGGGCTGTATGAAAGAAGACGGACAATATGCCAGTGTATCGGAGGATCAGCAACGTCCGGCAGAAAGAGCAGACTTGCTGGTGGAAGAATACGATTATCAGACAGCTGTTCGGCTGGTGCCATATGCGGCCGTGGGGTATGAAAGAGAAATTACTTCTGCTCTGTCTGGTTATGTCCGGTGCGAGGTGATGTATGCCAGGGCTTTTACGACTACAATGGCGGGAAAGGATTTCGTGCAACCCGTCATCAAGGTAGGGGTAAAATTTTAAGAACTAATCATTTAATCGTGCTACAATGAGTAAAATAATAGAGTGTGAAAATATTACGCATTATTACGGAAACCGCTTGATTTACGAAAATCTCAGTTTCGACGTGGAGCAGGGAAAGGTATTGGGCCTGTTGGGAAAGAACGGCACAGGGAAAACCACCATCATCAATATCCTCAACGGTTACCTGAAGCCTCGTTCGGGCGTGTGCAGGCTGTTTGGTGAGGAGATGGAACACCTCTCTCCGCTTACCAAATCGAAGGTGGGACTGTTGCTGGAAGGCCATGTGCAACATGCCTATTTTACGGTTTCGCAGATAGAGAAATTTTATTCGGCCTTCTTCCCGAAATGGAAGAAAGAGGCCTATTATGAATTGCTGAAAAAGTTGCAGGTACTTCCTTCGCAGAAACTCTCTACCATGTCGTGCGGACAGCGTTCGCAGGTAGCGCTGGGGCTGCTTTTTGCCCAGGACCCAGAACTGCTGATTCTGGATGATTTTTCCATGGGACTGGACCGGGCTATCGTCGTCTGTTTGTGGAATACCTTCGGGAATATGCGTCAGCAGAAAACAAGACAGTCTTTCTCACTTCGCATATCATTCAGGACATGGAATTGCTGATAGATGATTGTATGATCATGGACTATGGCCGCTTGCTGTTGCATAAGCCGGTAAAGGAAATCATGCACCATTTCAAGCGATACCGTTTCACCCGTCCGGGAGATACATTTAAGCTGGAGGGCGATGAAGACTTCTGGTATCCCTCTGCATTGGGCGATAAATGGGAAGTATATTCGTTTCTGCCAAAGGCCGAAGTCGAACAACGGTTGAAGGCGATGGGTGTCACGGAAATTACAGAGGAGAATCTTTCGCTGGAAGATGCATTTATTGGTTTAACAGGTAAATATTAATGTCATGAATTTATTCAGAGCCTTGTCTTATAAAGAATGGATGAAAACCCGCCGCCTGATTGGGGTGATGCTGTTGCTGATGGCAGTAGCCGTGGGTTATACCTACATCGACCTTACCCATGAAATCCGTTTGAATGAAGCAGTTAATGTGTGGTATGGCTGTCTTTTTCAGGGCACATCGGTTGCCCCGTGGATGATGTACCTGCTGCCACTGGCCGGAATTGCATTGGGAGTCGTGCAGTATGTGCCCGAAATGACGCAGAAACGGCTGAAGCTGACACTCCATCTTCCGGCAGGAGAAACACAAATTATGGCCTCCATGCTGTGGTATGGTTTCAGTGTCATCTTGCTGCTTTGTCTGCTGCTTTCGCTGGTCCTGGCGGCTGTGATTCGTTTGTTTCTGCCTTCCGAGGTTGTAGGAATGATGCTCCAGCAGTTGCTTCCCTGGATAGTGGCAGCAGTGGCAGGCTATGGCTTCACTGCGTGGGTTTGTATCGAGCCCCAGTGGAAACAGCGGATGCTATGCATTGTGGTATCGGTGGGACTGCTGTCCATGCTGTTTGTTTCCTCCTATCCCGGAGCCTATTCACAGTTCGGGGCAGGAATCGGCTGGATACTGGCAGCTTCTTTTATCTTTCCTTTCTCATCCTGCATTCGGTTCAAGTATGGTGTACAATAAAAACAATGAACAATGAAATATAAATCTCTCATTTTTTCAATCATTCTGGTGTCTGTCACCCTGTTGGCTTCCTGGACGGTGCCGGCACTGGTACAGAAAATGACCGACGATTCGCACAGTTATCCGCTGATGTATTATAGTGCCCGGTTGAAGGAACTTTGCGTGATTGACTTTCGCGAGCATAAGAATTCATTTTATGATATTCATGGCAACGAGTATCCTCGTGCGCAATACGATTCACTGCTTCCGTTGCTGAATTATCGCCAGCTGGCCATGGAAGGCCAGTTGCCCGATTCGCTGGAGGGACAGGCCATCGACGTGAAAATCCTGCGGAGCAAACAAGTGATGTTCCGTTTTCGTCCGGTCGATGTATTCTCTCCGCAACCCGCTATGGGGGTGTTGCTGGAAGCCATGCCCAAACGGGGAAATCTTACGCTTCCCGGCGACTACTTCCGGATGGACCGTGAACTGACTTTTGTCGATGCGCAGTCCAATTCGGTAAATCGGCAGAAGAGTGAAATCTTCACCAAAGAGCTTATCAAGAAAGGGTTTAGCTTTCCGGTAAAAGCTTATTGGGGAAACCCTACAGTGAGAAAGCCCTATGAGGAGGGCTATTTCTGTCTGGACAGCAAAGGGGCTCTCTTCCACCTGAAGATGGTGAACGGACGGCCTTTCGTGAAAGATACGGGTATCGGTTCGCAGCTGGGCATCAAATGGTTTGTCATGAGTGAGACGAGCGACAAGCGTTTCTATGGCTATCTGTTTGGCGAGAAAGGTGAAATGGGCTTACTGGAAAGCACGGATGAAGGCGGTTATCGCTTCCTGCCGTTCGATATCCGTCCGATAGACATCACGAAAGACGAAATCAGCATTCTGGGAAACCTGCTTTACTGGACCGTACGCGTATCGGATGCGGAAGGAGTGGACTGCTACGGACTGGATGCCGTGACGCTTCAGTCACTCTCTTCCTATCATCAGGACCGGAAGCGCGTTTTGTGGGATGAGCTTTCGGAATGGCTGCTCCCGTTCCGTTTCTCACCTTCGTCCGAAGCGAATTCCTTTGTGAATCTCTATGCGGGCAATCTTTCTTCAAAGGGATTGGCGGTGAGCTTCTTTTTAGCCCTCCTGACTTTCTTTTTGTGCAGAAACAAGGTATCTTTGTACAGACGGATACTGATGGCGCTATGCGTGTGCGCTGCCGGCTTATCCGGGATAGTAGCACTGTTATTTCTTCCTTGGAATAAATATGAATAACTATAAATTCAATTGAAAATGAAAAAACTGTTTTATCGTAGCTGCGGCCTGTCTGCTGACGGCTACCTCGTGTGTGAACAATAACAAAAAATCAGAGACCTCTCAGGAACAGCCTACTGCCGCTCTGTCGGCCAGTGAGGCAAAATATGTGGAAGACATTTTGAAGGATGCAGAAAAGAATGTAGATAAGGAGGTGGTGCTGAAAGGATTCATCACACATACCTGCAAGCATTCCGGACGCCGTTGCTTTGTAATGGGAAAAGACCAGAAGACTTCCGTACGTGTGGAGGCAAAAGGCAATATCGGCGGATTCAACCGTGAGCTGATTGGTTCAGAGGTCATCATCAAAGGGATTCTTCGCGAGAACCGTCTGACCAAGGAATACATTGACCAGGCGGAAGAAGAATTGAAGGAAAAGCAGGGAAAAGCAGAAGGCAACGGCGAAACCTGCGATGCGGAGATGAACAACATTCAGAGCATGCGTGAATGGATGAAGGCCAACAACAAAGACTATTATTCCATTTACTACATAGACGGCACGGAATATGAAGTGGCAGAATAAGAGCCTCTCCTACTGGCTTCGTGTGCTGCACCGTGACCTGGGCTACCTGATGGTAGGAGCCTGCCTGATTTATGCCGTGTCGGGCATCCTGCTGAACCACATGAATGGCAAGGATCCGGCTTTCCGTACCACGGAAGCGGCCGTTCAACTGGAGAAAGGCATGCAGGCCGAAGAACTCCTTGCGGCATGGAACCGACAGGAAGATTTGCCTCCTGTAAAGCGGGTGCTGTCTATTGATGAAAGCCATCATCGCCTGATGCTGGAAGGCGGCGTGGGTGTGTATGACGCAGCCAGCGGTTGTGTAGATTATGAAGTACATGAAAACGTCCGGTGGTGTACTGGTTCAACCGGTTGCATTACAACCGCATTCAGGGATGGAATCTCATGGGCGACTTTTTCGCCATTTCGCTGGTATTCTTTGCCGTATCCGGATTGTTCATGGTCAAGGGAAAAAATGGACTGGCAGGACGCGGAAAGTGGTTACTTTTAGCGGGTATTCTGATTCCGCTGGGATACATCTGGCTGGTTGCCTGAACATTAAAATATATATGATAAAAGTCGCCTGTCTCATTGGCAAAGAGGCAGGCGATTTTTTATGTTTTTGCTATGCAAACCGTACGTTTTCCTGCGCAGAAACATACGGTTTACGCAAGGAAAACATACGTTTCTGCATCGGGAAACATAAAAGGTGAAAAAAGGATTGCAGATTGTCTTCTTTGCCTTTTTACATCACTCTATCAAGAAAGCGGATTATTCTATGTTCCGTATGAATTTGGCCGGCACACTCCCACTACGGTATTGGCCGGCACGTCTTTCGTTACGACGGCTCCGGCTGCAATGATGGCGTTGTCACCAATGGTAACTCCCTGCAGAATGGTGCTGTTAGAGCTACCCATACGCGTTTTCCCAGTACGATGGGAGCCGGTGTCATGGCCGCACGCTTTTCCGGATTCATGTCGTGATTAAGTGTGGCGAAAACCACGTTGTGCCCAATCAGGCAACCGTCGCCCAATGTCACTCCACCCTGGTCCTGGAAATGGCAGCAGGCATTGATAAACACATCTTTTCCTATATGGATATTTTTCCCAAAATCAGTATAAAAAGGAGGAAATACCCGGAAAGTGTCGTCTACTGGCCGACCAAAAAGCCGGGACATCAGTGCCCGGATTTCTTCCATGGTGTGATACGATCCGTTCAGTTCGAATGTAATGCGGCGGGCTTCGTCACTCATGCGGTTAAGCAATTCCATAATTTCGGGTGTGTCAAGCGGTTTTCGCATGGCTACGTGCATCAAAAAATCATTTAGTTCCATGTGCTATGTTTTGAATGGGTAATACAATTTTTATTTTACAAAAATATCCTGATTTTTCGGAAAACACGATATACATATTACGGATAATCATACCCCAATTACTTGTATACCGACAAAATGCCTCACTTTTGTATCACTTTTTTCTGTTGTTTTGTTTTTATCGCGTACATTTGTAAAAACTTTAAATGACACATCATGAAAAAAACGTATGTAATGCTATTTTCCTTCCTTTTGGTCTGCACCATGGGATTTTCGCAGACCCGGAAGGCTGTTTCTATTTTAGGAGATTCGTACTCTACTTTCGAGAATTACCTTCAGCCTGATACCAATGCCGTGTGGTACTTTCAGCAGCCGCGGAAAAACAACGATGTCCGTTCTGTAGACCAGACCTGGTGGTATAAGTTTATTAAGGAAAGCGGATACCGTCTGTGCGTAAACAATTCTTTCTCGGGTGCAACTATCTGCCACACCGGTTACCGGAAAGAGGATTATTCCGACCGCTCGTTTGTGACACGAATGAACAACCTGGGGTGTCCGGACCTCATTTTCATTTTTGGAGCAACGAACGACAGCTGGGCCGGGGCTCCCATCGGTGAATACCAGTATGAAAACTGGACGAAAAAAGATTTGTACAGTTTCCGTCCGGCCATGGCTTATATGCTGGAACACATGCAGTACCGTTATCCCAACGTGGAGATTTATTTTCTGTTGAACTGCGACCTGAAACCGGAAATCAATGAGTCTGTAAAGACTATCTGTGCATACTATCACGTGCCTTGCATCGAACTGAAAGGAATCGACAAGCAGGGAGGGCATCCTTCCATAAAAGGTATGCAGCAAATCAACGAACAGATAAAAGCTTATTTTGCCAGTCGGCAATAAGGAAAAAGAAAACGGCTTGACGAATATGTCAGGCCGTTTCTTTTAATAATTCCAGAATCAGTTGCTCCAGTCTGTCTCTCACTTCATCCATCGGGACTTCTTGCTGTAACTCAGCCTGTAGTGAAGTGACTCCCTTGTCTATAAACCCACAGATGAATGTAACTGAAATACCTTAAATCTGTATTGACATTCAGGGCAAGACCGTGCATCGTAACGAAATGGCTGCTTCTTACCCCCATGGCACAGATTTTACGTTCTTCGGGCGTACCCGTAGCCAGCCAGACGCCAGTAGCCCTGTGCACTCTGGCGGCTTCTATGCCGTAGGTCCGGCACACACGAATCACCGCTTCTTCTAACAGGTGCAGGTATTCCTTCAAACCCAAGTGAAAATCTTCCAGGTTCAGAATTGGATAACACACCCATTGTCCTGGTCCGTGATAGGTAATGTCTCCTCCCCTGTCTACCTGAAACAATTCGGCATGAATGGTCTGTAACTGTGTGGGGTTCAACAGCATATTGGCTGCCTTTCCGTGCTTTCCCAGGGTGTAGACATGCGGATGCTGACAGAAAATAATCCGGTTGGTATAAGGTTTTCCGTTCAGCTTGGCATCAATGAGTTCATCGAAGAGAGCAGTTTGTCGTTCCCAAGCTTCAGAATAAGAGATGAGTCCCCAGTTTTCTATTGTAATCATGGCATTCAATTCTTAAAAGGTTACATTTTGCAAAGAAAAAATTTTTTGGTGTGAATGGCAAAGATTTACAAAAAGAATTCCTTTTTACATCGCAATTCGGGAAGTTATGCTATATTTGTAGACAGAGAAATCATTTTTTTGAGAAAAACGTCTGAACATGATGAAAAAAATACAAAGAGGCTTATTCCCCTCTGTCGTGTGTGGCTTGTTTTCCACCATGATGCTACCGGGGTGTATCGGAAACGGGACAGCCGGAGGAAACGAAGTTTCAGTGGATTTCATTCCTATGGATACGACTGTGTATCTGGATGAAGCCAATACGGAATCACCTAAATGCCAGATAAAAATCAATTTTAAATATTTAAAGTCGGCCAATAAGAACGATTCGCTGACGCAGGTAATCAATCAGGTGCTGGAGGATGCTTTTTCAAGTGCACATGCCGGAGCAGCTTCTCCACAGGCCTTTGTCTCGTCTATCAAAGAAAGCCTGGCAGGTGATTACCTGAAGGATGTGCAGGGAAGTTATCAGACCGACTTGAAGAACGGAATGAAGCCCGATGAAATTCCTAACTGGTATAACTACGAATATGAGATAAATTCGGAACTGCAAGAAGGTAAAGACAGTATATGGAATTATGCCGTCACTACTTTCCAATATACCGGAGGCGCACATCCCAACACATGGCACAGTGGGTTAACATTGATGCGGCCAATGGGAAAAAGCTGGACAAGAGCGAAGTGTTTGCCAAAGGAGCTGAAGAGGATATCTGCCGGCTGATTCTGGACAAGCTACTGGCAGAAGCCAATAAAAAGCTGGAGACAGATACGCTGACCTGTGTAGAGGGACTTCAGGCGGTAGGTATCTTGTTGGACACGGACTTGTATGTGCCCGACAACTTCCTGCTCGAAAAAGAAGGAGTGACATTCCTTTATAACACCTACGACATTGCACCTTATTACATGGGACGCTTCCAACTGACGGTTCCCTATGAAGAAATCAATACTTATTTAATCAAGAAATAATCGTACATGGACATTATCTTAAAATATTTCCCGAACCTGAGCGAGGTTCAGCAACAGCAATTTGCAGCTTTGTATGACCTATATACCGACTGGAACAGCAAAATCAACGTGATTTCGCGAAAAGACATTACCAACCTGTATGAGCATCATGTGCTGCATTCACTGGGCATTGCCAAGGTCATGCAGTTCCGTCCGGAAACGACTGTGATGGATTTGGGTACCGGCGGTGGTTTCCCTGGAATTCCGCTGGCTATTCTCTTTCCGGAAACACATTTCCATCTGGTAGACAGTATCGGCAAGAAAGTGAAGGTGGCTACTGAAATAGCCAATGCCATCGGCTTGAAGAACGTCACTACCCGTCATTGCCGTGCGGAGGAAGAAAAGCAATTGTTCGACTTCGTGGTAAGCAGGGCCGTCATGCCGCTGGCTGACTTGCTGAAAATCATCCGCAAGAATATCAAGAAGGAACAGCACAATGCCCTTCCCAACGGACTGATCTGCCTGAAGGGCGGTGAGCTGGAACGGGAAGTCATGCCTGTAAAGCATCAGACACTTATGTATGATTTGAAGGATTATTTTGAAGAGGAATTTTTTGAGACCAAGAAAGTGGTTTATGTCACAATCAACGGATAATCGATATGAAAATAAAGACATTTGAATTCAATATGTTTCCGGTCAACTGCTATGTGGTGTGGGACGAGGAAACGTTGCAGGCAGCTGTAATTGATGCCGGATGTTATTATCAGGAAGAGCAGCAGATGCTGAAGAAGTTCATTGCAGAAAACGGACTTACGGTGACACATTTGCTGAATACGCATTTGCATCTGGACCATATTTTCGGCAATGCGTTTATGCTCAGAGAATTTGGAGTCAGTGCTGAAGCCGGAAAGGAAGATGAATTTCTGTTGCCGAGAACGGCAGAGTATTGCCGCATGTTCGGCTTCCCTCTGAACGAGGAACCTCCTGCACTGGGCGGCTACGTGCATGACGGCGATCTGATAAAAATAGGAAATATAGAACTGAAGGCACTTGCCGTGCCCGGCCATTCTCCCGGAAGCATGGTGTTCTATTGTGAAGCGCAGCACTGCATGTTCAGCGGTGATGTATTGTTCCGGGGCAGCATCGGGCGTGCAGACCTGGAAGGTGGAAACTTTGACCAGTTGAGGGAAAGTATCGTGGCACGTTTGCTGACACTCCCTGACGAGACAATGGTATATCCGGGTCATGGAAACCCCACTACCATCGGCTATGAAAAGATGAACAATCCTTTCTTCCGCTGATGCGTTATTCTTTTGCTTGAAAACCATAAATCTTACCTTAATAATCATGAAAACAACGACATTCGCAAACAGACACATCGGCATCGGGGAAGAGGAACTTCCGCTGATGCTGAAAAAATTGGAGTAAGCAGTCTGGATGAACTGATAGAGAAAACCATTCCTGCCAATATCCTGTTAAAAGAACCTTTGAAACTGGGAGCTGCCATGACAGAACGTGAATTTGCCGAGCACATCGGCGAACTGGCAGCCCAGAACAAGCTATATAAGACGTATATCGGATGTGGGTGGTATGACACGGTGACTCCGGCAGTTGTTCAGCGTAACGTGTTTGAAAATCCGGTTTGGTACACTTCCTATACGCCCTATCAGGCTGAAATTTCCCAGGGACGACTGGAAGCGTTGCTGAACTTTCAGACGGTAATCAGCGATCTGACTGCCCTTCCGCTGGCCAACTGTTCTCTGCTGGATGAAGCGACGGCTGCGGCGGAAGCAGCTACGATGATGTACGGGCTGAGAAGCCGTGCACAACAGAAAGCGCAGGCCAACGTGCTGTTTGTAGATGAAGAAATATTCCCTCAGACGCTGGCAGTTATTCGTACCCGGGCCATTCCGCAGGGAATGGTAGTAAAGGTAGGCAGTTACAAGGACCTGACTTTTACGCTGGATATTTTCGGTTGCATCGTGCAGTATCCGAATAACAGCGGAAGCATAGAAGATTATCGGGAATTTACCGAGCAGGCACATGCCGTAGGATGCAAGGTGGCCGTAGCAGCCGATATCCTGTCGCTTGCCCTGCTGGTTCCTCCTGGTGAATGGGGAGCTGACATTGCTTTCGGTAGCTCACAGCGTCTGGGCACACCGATGTTCTATGGAGGACCTTCTGCTGCTTATTTCGCTACACGTGATGAATACAAACGAAATATGCCGGGACGTATAATTGGTCTGTCAAAAGACAAATACGGTCATCTGTGTTACCGCATGGCCTTGCAGACTCGCGAGCAGCATATCAAGCGTGAAAAGGCGACTTCCAATATCTGTACGGCACAAGCACTGCTGGCTACCATGGCCGGATTCTATGCCGTATATCACGGACCTGACGGCATAAAGGAAATAGCCAATCATGTGCATGCCGTGGCTTTCTGGCTGGCAGAACAGCTCACGAAACTGGGATATAAATTGCAGAACGAAAATTTCTTTGATACACTGAGAATACAGTTACCGAACAACGTGACCATTCAGGAAGTGCGCACCATTGCCTTGAGCAAGGAAATCAACCTGCGCTATTTTGATAATGGTGATGTGGGTATCAGTGTCGATGAAACTACTACGCAGGCAGATGCTACGCTGATTCTGAATCTGTTTGCCGTAGCGGCAGAAGAACCGATGCATGATGTCTGTGCTATACCGGGAAAAGCTCCTGTTGCCGCACAGTTCCAGCGTCTGAGCACATACCTCACTCACGAAGTCTTCCAGAAGTATCACACCGAAACGGAAATGATGCGTTACATCAAACGTCTGGAACGGAAGGATATCTCGTTGGCTCATTCCATGATTTCTTTGGGTTCTTGTACCATGAAATTGAATGCGGCATCCGAAATGCTGCCTCTTAGCAATGCGGCCTGGATGAACCTTCACCCGTTGGTTCCGGAAGACCAAGCCGCGGGATACCAGACTTTGATTCACAATCTGTCGGAACAGCTGAAGACGATTACAGGCTTTGCAGGCGTATCTCTCCAGCCGAATTCCGGTGCAGCAGGTGAATATACGGGCTTGCGCGTGATTAGAAGTTACCAGGAAAGCATCGGACAGGGTAACCGCCGATTGGTATTGATTCCGGCTTCGGCACATGGCACCAATCCGGCTTCGGCTGTACAGGCGGGTTACGAACCGCTGACGTGTGCTTGCGATGAGAATGGAAATGTGGATTTGGAAGATTTGCGTGCGAAGGCTGAAGCACATAAGGATGAACTGGCAGCTTTGATGATTACTTATCCGTCTACTCACGGTATCTTTGAAGAGGAAATCAAGGAGATATGTGAGATTATCCATGCGTGCGGTGCACAGGTTTATATGGACGGAGCCAACATGAATGGACAGGTGGGACTGACCAATCCGGGTACTATCGGAGCAGACGTGTGTCACCTGAACCTGCATAAGACATTCGCGAGCCCTCACGGTGGTGGCGGTCCGGGTGTAGGTCCGATTTGTGTGGCCGAGCATCTGGTTCCTTTCCTTCCGGGCCATGTCAGCACGGGCAATCCGCAGAATGAAGTATCTGCTGCTCCTTACGGAAGTGCCGGTATCCTGCCGATTACTTACGGATACATTTGCATGATGGGAGCAGAAGGCTTGAGGAGAGCGACTCAAACAGCTATCCTGAATGCCAACTACCTGGCTGCTTGCTTGAAAGATGCGTATGGAGTGGTATACCGCGGAAAGAATGGTTTCGTAGGTCATGAAATGATTTTGGAATGCCGGAAGATACACGAAGAAAGCGGAATCTCGGAAAATGATATTTCCAAGCGTCTGATGGACTACGGTTACCATGCACCTACCCTCTCTTTCCCTGTACACGGTACGCTGATGATTGAACCGACGGAAAGTGAAAGTCTGGCAGAATTGGACAACTTTGTGGATGTCATGGTACATATCCGTGAAGAAATTGCAGAGATTGAGACTGGAAAGGTCGACAAAGAAGACAACGTATTGGTGAATGCTCCTCATCCGGAATACGAGATTGTGGGAGATGCTTGGACTCATCCTTATGGACGTGCCAAGGCGGCTTATCCGATTCAGAGTGTAAGAGACAACAAATTCTGGATTAACGTAGCACGTATTGATAATACATTGGGCGACCGTAAGTTGCTGCCTACACGTTACGGGAGCTTTGAATAAGCCTTTAAAGTCACGTTGGCTTGACATAGAAAATAAGAAGAGCCACTGCATTTCTTCGTAAAAGAGGGATTTGCAGTGGCTCTTTTCATATAGGACAGGAAATGGCATTCCCTGTTTTTCCGCTTAGGGAGGATACATATACAGTAACTATCCTGACAAATTTTGAATCATTTGAACAGTATTAAAAGAAAAATGAAAGTTTTTATTTGGTTTTAGTTTATTATTCTATATTTGTGCATCAAACAACGAAAAATAATATGAAAAACGACCAAATGTACTTGCATCCTGAAGTGGAAACCTTGTCGAGACCGGACATTGAGAAACTTCAGTTGAAACGGTTGAAAGCAACCATCGACCGTTGTATGCATTCTCCGTTCTACAAGGAACGCTTTCAGCAATGCGGCATCAAACCGGAAGATATACAGTCACTGGAGGATTTACAGAAAATCCCTTTCACTACCAAACAGGATTTGCGCGACCATTATCCGTTCGGGCTTTCTGCCGTGCCTTTGGAAGAGGTAGTCCGTCTCCATTCTTCCAGTGGTACCACAGGAACTCCTACCGTGATTTTGCATACACAGCACGATTTGGAAGAATGGGCCAATGCCGTAGCACGCTGTCTGTATATGGTGGGACTGCGTAAAGGAGATATCTTCCAAAACTCTTCTGGCTACGGTATGTTTACCGGTGGCTTGGGTTTCCAGTATGGTGCCGAACGTCTGGGTATGCTGACTGTCCCAGCTGCTGCTGGCAATACCAAGCGCAGATTAAGTTTATCACTGACTTTGGTACTACTGCTCTTCATGCCATCCCGAGTTATGCCGGCCGTTTGTATGAAGTGATGGAAGAGATGCACATTGACCCGCGCCGCGATACCCATCTGAAGACTTTGATTATCGGAGCTGAACCGCATTCTGACGAACAGCGTCGCCGTATTGAACAGATGCTGGGCGTAAAAGCCTATAACTCTTTCGGTATGTCGGAAATGTGTGGCCCGGGGGTAGCTTTTGAATGCATGGAACAGAACGGACTCCACATTTGGGAGGATTATTATATCGTAGAAATTGTGGACCCTGTCACACTGGAACCGGTACCCGAAGGCGAAGTGGGCGAACTGGTGCTGACCACCATTAACCGTGAAGCAATGCCGTTGCTGCGTTACCGTACGCGTGACCTGACCCGTATACTTCCGGGCGATTGTCCTTGCGGACGTCATCACAAGCGTCTTGACCGAATGAAAGGCCGCAGTGACGACATGATGATTCTCAAGGGTGTCAATATCTTCCCGATTCAGATTGAGAACATCTTGTTGCAGTTCAAGGAACTGGGTAATGAGTACCTCATTACGCTGACCAACCTTGATGCGAACGATGAGATGACGGTGGAGGTAGAATTGAATGACTTTACCGATGACTACGGATTCCTTCAGAACCTGACCAAGGAAATTACCCGCCAGTTGAAAGATGAAATTCTGATTACCCCACGCGTGAAACTGGTACCTAAAGGAAGCCTGCCCGTACAGGAAGGAAAAGCCGTGCGCGTGAAAGATTTACGAAAAACATTGATTTAAAAATAAAAGAGTATGACCATACATCAACTATCTGTTTTTGTAGAAAATAAGTCGGGCACACTGCTTCAGGTGCTTGAACTACTGAAAGAAGCGCATATCCAGTTGATTGCTTCTACTATATCTGATACTGTAGAGTACGGCATCTACCGTATTATCTGTTCCGAGCCGTTGCGTGCCTATGAAGTATTGAAGGATGCGGGTATCTCAGCCAATGTATCCGATGTGTTTGCCATCAGTTTGGACAATGAACCGGGACGGGCTGCCGATGCCATCCGCAGCTTCAGCGAAACAGGCATAGGTATTTCCTATCTCTATTCCTTCTTGCTGGGAGGAAAAGGTATACTGGTGTTCCGTACCGACAATACGGAGAAAACGCGTGAAGTGATACTGGAAAAGAAACTTCAGTATATTGAAGAAGAAAATCTGATGAAAATGGCCTAACGGAAAGTCAGGCGGCGATTGCAAATGAAGTTGACGGCACCGTAGATAAAGAGTCCGAGGAATTGTGCCAGGTATTCATTGCAGTGAAGAAGTCTACGAGCATAAGAAGAAAAAGGAACTGCGCACTATAAGCCAGTGCGAAAGCACCAATAAAATAGCATCTGATGCCAGATGCTATTTTTTTTGTCATCTGTTTCAAGCGGAAAAATCCAGTATTTGCACCAGATAAAGTTATGTATCTGTGCCACAATATATGCGCATATATTAGCTATAATATAACTCTCGCCCTCGATGTGCATCAACAGCCATACTACGAAAGCTGCAATCAGAGCATTGAGCGTTCCTATTATTGCAAAGCGTATAATCCGTACCGATTCCTTCATCCGGTTACTTTCTTGTCTTTTTCCTTGAAACGTTATTAATTATTTTCCTTGATGTCAATTTTCAGATTCAGTTCATCCAACTGTTTTTGGTCGAGGAAGCCAGGAGCATCCAGCATCACGTCACGTCCAGAGTTGTTCTTCGGGAAGGCGATGCAGTCGCGGATAGAATCCAGACCGGCAAACAGAGATACCCAACGGTCAAGTCCGTATGCCAGACCACCGTGAGGAGGTGCACCAAACTTGAAGGCATTCATCAGGAAGCCGAACTGTTCCTGTGCTTTCTCTGGAGTGAATCCAAGAATTTCGAACATCTTAGCCTGCAATGCTGAATCGTGGATACGGATAGAACCACCACCTACTTCCACACCGTTGATAACCATATCGTATGCATCGGCACGAACGGCAGCCGGATCGGTATCCAGCAAAGGAATATCCTCGTCTTTCGGGTGAGTGAACGGATGGTGCATAGCCATCAAGCGGCCTTCTTCTTCGCTCCATTCGAACATCGGGAAGTCTACTACCCACAGGCAAGCAAACTTGTTCTTATCGCGCAAGCCCAGCTGGTTACCCATTTCCAGACGCAATTCGCAAAGTTGCTTACGAGTCTTCATGGCATCGTCACCACTCAGAATCAGAATCAAGTCACCCGGTTTAGCACCGAATGCTTCTTTCATCTTCTGCAGCACTTCCTGGCTGTAGAACTTGTCTACGCTTGACTTCACGGTGCCGTCTGCTTCAATACGTGCATATACCATACCTTTAGCACCAATCTGCGGACGTTTTACGAACTCTGTCAACTGATCCAGCTGCTTGCGAGTGTAGTGAGCTGCACCTTCTGCACAGATACCACCGATATAAGCTGCATTGTCGAAAACAGAGAAACCGTAGCCTTTCAGCACGTCCATCAGTCGACGAACTTCATGCCGAAACGCAAATCCGGTTTGTCACTTCCGTAATACTTCATGGCATCTGCCCACGGCATACGTAAGAACGGTTCTGTAAGTTCCACTCCGCGAAGTTCCTTGAACAAATGCTTGGCCATACCTTCAAAAGTATTGATGATGTCTTCCTGTTCTACGAAGCTCATCTCGCAGTCAATCTGTGTAAACTCAGGCTGACGGTCTGCACGAAGGTCTTCATCGCGGAAACATTTTACAATCTGGAAGTAACGGTCGAAGCCGGAAACCATCAGCAACTGCTTTAAAGTCTGCGGAGACTGAGGCAATGCGTAGAACTGTCCCGGATTCATACGTGAAGGAACCACGAAGTCGCGTGCACCTTCCGGAGTAGAACCAATCAGCATCGGAGTTTCCACTTCCAGGAAGCCCTTGCTATCCAAATAACGGCGTACTTCCATCGTCATGCGGTGGCGGAGTTCTAGGTTCTTGCGTACAGCGCTACGGCGCAAGTCCAGATAACGGTATTTCATACGAAGGTCATCTCCCCCGTCCGTATTATCTTCAATAGTGAAAGGCGGTGTCTGGCTGAATTCAGAATATTCAGTTCCGATACGATGATTTCAATTTCTCCTGTCGGGATATTGGCATTTTTGCTGGAACGTTCGCTTACCGTTCCTTTCACCTGAATCACGAATTCACGTCCCAGGTGGTTGGCACGCTCACAAAGTTCGGCGTTCACTTCCGTGTTGAACACCAACTGCGTAATACCGTAGCGGTCGCGGAGGTCCACAAATGTCATTCCTCCCATCTTACGTGCACGCTGCACCCATCCGGCCAGTGTCACGTTCTTGCCTGCATCGGCGAGTCGTAACTCACCGCAAGTATGACTTCTAAACATATCTTTATTAAATGTTAGTTTTATCTAATTGACGGGCAAAGTTAGCATCTATTTTTCATTTATGCAATAAAAATCCCCCTTCAAAGGGCGAATAAGAATGAATAAAGAATGCATATTTCCGTAAAATCTCTGAATAAATAAAAGGAGTATTCTAAAAAATATATACTTTTGTTCTAGAATTATTCAAATTAAGACAAACTATATTCCAAATTTATGGCAACAGAACATGTAAAATGCCTGATCATCGGATCAGGCCCCGCAGGATATACGGCTGCCATTTATACCAGCCGTGCCAATCTTTCTCCCGTACTTTATGAAGGAATCCAACCTGGCGGTCAGCTTACTACGACTACCGAAGTAGAAAACTTTCCCGGCTATCCGGAAGGCGTAACCGGCCCGGTGCTGATGGACGACCTGAAAAGACAGGCTGAACGTTTCGGCGCCGATATTCGCAACGGAATTGTGACAAAAGCTGATCTGAGCAAGGCTCCTTATACATTTGTGGTAGACGATGAAAAGGAAATCACCGCCGATACCGTGATTATTTCTACCGGTGCTACTGCCAAATACTTAGGATTGGAAGACGAAAAGAAATACGCGGGTATGGGTGTTAGTGCTTGCGCTACTTGCGACGGCTTTTCTATCGTAAGAAAACCGTAGCTGTAGTAGGTGGTGGCGATACTGCCTGCGAAGAAGCTGTGTACCTGGCAGGACTGGCCAGCAAGGTATATCTTGTGGTACGTAAGCCGTTCCTTCGTGCTTCTAAAATCATGCAGGAGCGTGTACTGAATCATCCGCACATTACCGTATTGTTTGAACACAATGCTGTAGGTTTGTTTGGCGATAACGGTGTGGAAGGCATGCACGTAGTGAAACGTATGGGTGAAGCGACGAAGAACGCTACGATGTGGCTATTGACGGATTCTTCCTGGCCATCGGTCACAAACCGAATTCTGATATTTTCAAGCCGTGGGTGAAAACCGATGAAACCGGTTATATCATTACTGAAGGCAATACTCCGTGTACAGGTGTTCCGGGCGTATTTGCTGCAGGCGACGTAGCTGACCCACATTACCGTCAGGCTATTACGGCAGCCGGAAGCGGATGTAAGGCAGCCATTGAGGCAGAGCGTTATTTGTCGGCCAACGGACTTCTTTGATTACTCACAACCTAAATAAAAATTACGATGAAAGTTTTTAAATTAAAAAGAACTTTTGCGGCGGTAATTTTAGTGGGAGGTGCGATGACTGCATTCGCCCAACAGATGCCGCCCATTCCGACCGATCCCAACGTGCGTATCGGTAAGTTAGAAAACGGATTGACCTACTACATCCGTCACAACGAGTTGCCCGACAATCAGGCCGACTTCTACATTGCACAGAAAGTGGTTCTATCCTGGAAGAAGACAACCAGCGTGGTCTGGCACACTTCCTGGAGCACATGTGTTTCAACGGAACCACTCACTTCCCCGACAACCTGCTTCGTGAATACCTCGAAACCATCGGTGTGAAGTTTGGAGCTAACCTGAACGCTTATACTTCAGTAGATGAAACCGTGTATAATATTTCTAACGTACCGGTTATCCGTGACGGAATCGTAGACTCTTGTCTGTTGATTTTGCACGACTGGGCCAACGACCTGACACTTGCTCCGAAAGAAATCGACAAGGAGCGTGGAGTTATCCACGAAGAATGGCGTACACGCACAGGAGCTATGATGCGTATGTATGAAAAGGTATTCCCTTCCATGTATAAAGACAGCAAGTATGCCTATCGTCTGCCTATCGGAACGATGGAAGTGGTAGACAACTTCCCTTATCAGGCATTGAGAGACTATTATGAAAAATGGTACCGTCCAGACCAGCAGGGTATCGTGGTAGTGGGCGACATCAATGTGGATAGCATTGAAGTAAAAATCAAGAAGCTGTTCTCTCCGATTGAAATGCCGGCCAACGCTGCAGAACGTAAATATTTCCCTGTGCCCGACAATGATGAACCTATCATTGCCGTGGCAAAAGACAAGGAACAGCAGGTGCCCATCGTATATCTGTTCCACAAACACGATGTAGTGCCTAACGATCAGAAGAACAACATGGGTTATCTGGTAATGAACTACATGGTTTCTTCTATCGAAAGCATGCTTAACAGCCGTTTGAACGAGCTGACCCAGCAGGCTAACCCGCCGTTCATTGAAGCTGGTGTACAGGATGGAGATTACCTGGTGGCTAAGACAAAAGGAGCATTTGCGGCCTTTGCTGCAGCAAGGAAGACGGCATCATCCTGACCACAGAAACGTTGATGCGCGAAATTGAACGCGTGCGTCAGTTTGGTTTCACAGCTAGCGAGTATGCCCGTGCAAAAGCTGATTACCTGCGCGGACTGGAATCAGCCTACAATGAACGTAACAAGCAGCGTAATGCAAGTTATGTAAATGAATATGTGCGTCACTTCATTGACAATGAACCGATTCCGGGCATTGAAAATGAATATGCCATCATGAACCAGATTGTGCCGAACATTCCGGTAGATGCTGTCAATCAGGTAATGAAACAGCTCATCACAGAGAAAAACATCGTGTTGAGCGTGTTCTGTCCGGAAAAAGACGGTATGAAATATCCGACGGAAGCCGAACTGAAAGCCGTAATCGACAAAGTAAAAGCTGAAAAGCTGACAGCTTATGTAGACAAGGTATCCGATGAACCGCTGATGAAGGAAAAACCACATGCTGGAAAGGTAGTGAAGACAGAACAGGGTGTGTTCGGTTCTACTATCCTGACACTGAGCAACGGTGTGCGTGTCATTCTGAAACCGACAGATTTCAAGGCCGACGAAGTACGTATGCAGGCCTTCAGTCCGGGTGGAACTTCTTTGTTCAACGATAAAGATGTATTGCAGTTCGCTCTGATTAGCCAGATTGCTTCATTGGGTGGACTGGGCAATTTCAATTCTGTAGACCTGGATAAAGTTTTGGCCGGAAAGATGGCATCAGCCAGCGCAATGGTTAACACCTATTCAGAAGGATTGTCAGGAAGCTGCTCTCCGAAAGACTTGGAAACCATGCTTCAGCTGACTTACCTGCGCTTCACTGCACCGCGTATGGACCAGGAAGCCTTCACTTCTTTCATCACACGTAACAAGGCTGCTCTGGCTAACCAGGAAGCTGACCCGATGACTGCTTTCAGCGATTCTATCAACGTAGCACTTTACAACCGTCATCCGCGTGCGTTGTCTATGAAAGCCGACATGCTCGATAAGATTGACTACAACAAAGTGATGGAATTCTACAAGAACCGTTTTGCGGATGCCAGCGACTTTACCTTCATTCTGGTAGGTAACGTAGATACAAAAACAGCTACTCCGCTTATCGAGCAGTACCTGGGTGCACTGCCTGCTACCAAGCGAAACGAAAAATTCCGCGATACAGGCATGGCCATCCGCAAAGGACACTTTGAAAACAACTTCGTGAAGGAACTGGAAACCCCGAAGGCTACTGTGCTGATGGTATATTCTGGCGACTGCAAGTATAATTTGAAGAACAACCTGCAGATGAGCATGCTTGGTCAGTTGCTGAACATGGTTTACCTGCGTACCGTACGTGAAGATGCCGGTGGTACATACGGCGTAAGCTGTAACGGAAGCCTGAGCAAGTATCCGACAGAGAAAGGTGCCTTCCAGGTATACTTCGATACTGACCCGAACCGTCGTGAAGAAATGGTGAAACTGATTAACGAAGGTATTCAGGAATTCATCGAAAAAGGTCCGGTTAGCGAAGACCTGAGCAAGGTGAAGGAATACATGCTGAAGACTTACAAGCAGAACCAGAAAGAAAACGGTTACTGGATGAATATCCTGAACACTTACTACTGGGAAAATCTGGATATGAATACCGGATACGAAGAAGCCGTGAACGCTATCAGCGGTGACGACCTGAAAGCTTTTGCCAAGACCTTCTTCGGACAGAAGAACGAAGTGGAAGTCAGCATGAGCTCTCCGGTACAGAAATAATATACCATAAATAATCAATTTGTAAAGGCAGCGTCTTTCCCGTTTTCGGAAGAGGCGCTGTTTTTTATGTAAGATACAGGAAAAAGCAAAATGAAACAATCTTCAACAGGTTCTAAAATACCCTAAGTACCTATCCATGTAACAAGGATATTACGTACATTTGTTCAAAATAAGCAATCATGTACAAATACTGCATCACTCGTTTTTCGACATATATATTATTCGGGCTCTGTCTCATACTTCTTCATGTGGCACACGTGCTCCGCGCGTGGACTACCGCGAACTGGCACGTGCCGCTGTGCGGCTGGAAATGGATATTGATGCCGGCGACAATCATCGTCTCTACGTGGAAGTGGCCGACTGGATTGGAGTGCCCTACCGCCATGGGGGAGCCACTCACCGGGGAACAGACTGTTCAGGCTTCACTTCAGCTGTCTATAAAAAAGTGTACCACAAGAAACTGCAACGCAGTTCTGATGCCCAGCGGACGGAAAATTGCCGAAAAATATCCAAGCGCCAGTTGCAGGAAGGTGACCTGGTGTTCTTCCATAACGGACGGCGTAAACGCGTTGCCAATCACGTAGGCATTTACCTGAAAGACGGAAAATTCGTGCATGCCAGCACCAGTTCCGGCGTCATTGTCAGCCGGCTGGAAGAACCTTACTATCGCAAGTGCTGGATGCAGGGAGGACGAGTAAAAGGACTATAAACACGTACACGGCATGAACTACTCTTTACATTTATCATCCCGGCTGACACTGATTCTATGTACAGTCGGCATCCTGCCCGCCATGAGCCAGCAGCAGGAAAAAGAACTGCAACTCAACATGGATGCAGTAAAAATGATTCAATTTGACTTTAATCCCCTACCCAAACAGGAAAACAAACCATTGGAAGCCCCGCTGAACAAAAAGTGGATGGACTTCAAAGTGGATTTGAAAGTGCCCCGCAGCCTGATTGATACCACCAAAGTGTGGAAACCGGAAAGTTATGTCCGCATGGAGCCTTACACCATCTGGACCCGTTTCGGAGAAGATCCTGTATACGATGTATTGGTAGCCGGTCGGCCCAAGCAGTGGGAAATCTCCTGGACACTGAATCCCAACCGCGTATATGCCGACGAAGAATACGGACGCAGCATCAAGCCTTCCACCGGACGGATGTATGAAAGTGTGGGAGGCTCTGCAGGTGTAGGTATCGGTATCGGCGGACTCGATTTCATGGGCTTCATCTATGACAACATGACCCGCCGCGGGCGCATGCTGGCACACAACCGCAAGCATGCCAATGCCTGGAAAAGGTATGCTGACTATCAGCCCACGGCTGCCGACAGCTTAAAAGTGCCCAACTTCTACCGTCAGCTCCGTAAACAGCAGGCAGCCGACAGCACGCAGACATTGCTTACCTTTCAGCCGGCTTTTCGGAAGCTCCTCTCCTGCCCATTTACGCCGCTCCTGAACTCCGTAAAAAACAAGCGGAGATTCGGCCCGATACCGTAAAAGAGGAGAAAAAGAAAAACCCGCAACCAGCGCAGGCGGAGGATGCGGGAAACTTGTATGAATACATTCGCCAGAAAGCAGCCGAGGACTCTATCCGGCGAAAAGAATTCTTCCGAAAAGATAAAGTCAGAAGCAACCAGTACGACGTACAGCGTGAAATCCAGCGCCTACGCGAACAGCAGAACTGACAAGCGTCTTATCTCACTTCTTGAATACGAAATATACAGCCAATATCAGGCAGAAAAATGCAGCCAGGTGGTTCCATTTCAACTCCATTTTGAACGCAATCATGGAGAAAATGGTAAACACGGCCAGCGTAATCACTTCCTGAATCACTTTCAGCTGCATGATGTCAAACGGTCCCCCACTATCTCTGAACCCCAGACGGTTAGCCGGAACCTGCAGACAGTATTCAAAAAAAGCAATGGCCCAGCTGAACGCAATCACCCCAATCAGCGGTAGTGAAGCAAACCAGCTGAACTCTTCACGCATCTTCAAGTGGCCGTACCAGGCAAACGTCATGAAGATGTTCGAGAAAATCAGTAAAACAATCGAATAAATACCTTGTGATAGCATATCTTTTTCCTTATTTAAAAATCGGCTGCAAAGATACGTTTTTTAAATGAAAAAGACATGCTATCCTCGTGTCTTTACTTATTCAGTACGAAGGAATTTCCACACCAGCGCACTGAAAGCTGCTCCCACGAAAGGTGCCACGATAAAGAGCCAGAGCTGTTCGATGGCCTGTCCGCCTTCCATTAAGGCCGGTCCGATGCTTCGTGCCGGATTCACGGATGTGCCCGTAATCGGGATACACACGATGTGAATCAGTATCAGCGTAAGTCCGATGGCCAGTCCGGCCAGGTTGCCAGCTCCTTTCTTTTCGTCCGTGGCAGCCAGCGCCACCAGCACAAAGATAAAGGTAAACACGGCTTCGGCCAGGAACGCCTGCCCCATGGCATCAGACGCAAAGCTGTTGGAGCCTGTGATCGTCGGTCCTCCGTGTGCACCGGTCGAAACTAATAGTGTAAGAATCAGTGAGCCGATAATGGCGCCCACAACCTGAAACAGCATGTACATCAACGCCCGTTTCGTTTTCATGCCTCCCGACAGCCATACACCAGTGTAATGGCCGGATTGATGTGGCAGCCGGAAATGTTTCCTATGGTATATGCCATGGCGATGACAGAAAGACCGAATGCCATGGCCACTCCGATGGTTCCTACACCGGCACCCACTGTGTCGGCCACTCCTCCTGCAAATACGGCGCTACCGCAGCCCAGCAGTACAAGAACCATAGTTCCGATTAGTTCAGCTACATACTTTTTCATAGGCATTACATTTAAAATTCGCGATGCCCTAATTTAGTATTTTCGCCGGAGAAAAACAAGATTGCTAATGATTTATTAACTTAAAAATCAGACAAAAAGAGGTCTGCCGGAAAACACAAGTACATTTTAGGGAAAACGCAAGGACGTTTGAACCAAAACGTCCTTGTGTTTGAAGCAAAACTCTTTGACGTTTCAAGTAAAACGTACTTGTGTCTCAAGCAAAATGTACTTGTGTTTTAGTGAAATTATAATCGATTAATTATCAGACAGTTATAAATGTAAATAATTCCAAACAAGTGTATTGCTGCAAATTCTCCTGAAGAGCAGCTTATACAATAGAAATGATTTTACGTCTTCATTTTTTCCTCTTCTGGATTGGATTTCCTATCTTTGATGCAGATTGAACATTTTTGTTCAGTGGATTGAACATTTAGGGAAATAAAATACCTTTGTCTCATTAATATCATCACAATATGACTAAAGACGATTTTTTTAACTTATTGACAGAAGAGGTAAAGACATATAAGAATTTTTTAGAAACAGCCAATAATGAATGGATTGTAAAAGGATTTATTGATGTAGACAAAAATATATAAACAATAACTAACGACACAAAAGTAGTTTCTAAAATTATTGAATACTTCTTATACCCCGACTTGATAAGTTTGCAAACAAGAATGGATTAAAATTAAAGTTGCCTTCAAAACAAAATTATTATCCTGACTTAACTTTCGAAGATAGTGATGGGCATTTGTTTGCTGTTGATTTTAAATCAAGTTACTACACTTCTGAGTCAGTAAATGCCTGACGTTAGGGTCATATTGGGGATATTTTAGAAATCGTGACAAAAAAAATGAGTACGGATTATCCATATAATTCATATTCTTCTCACACTGTATTAGGCATGCTTTATAAACAAAATGATACCAAAATTAATGAGCGTGAAGTCTTTGGAATTGATGAATTGAAAATGATTCATTCAGTGATTGAAAATTTCATTTTTTCGTTCAGCCTAAATGGAAAATTGCAAATGATATTCCAGGAAGTGGAAATACCCGTAATATTGGTGGTATAACAAATATCGAAAAGCTGATAAAAGGTGAAGGACCATTTGCGCAACTAGGTGAAGATGTATTTGATGATTACTGGATGGGCTATTTTAACAAAGACGATGCGCAAAAGGCTGGCATTGGATTTCCACATTATAACAATCTTAAAACATACAAGGAGTATCTTGAATCACAGGCTAATAAGCTATCAAAATTATAAATATGTCAGTAATAATCCCACCTATAAAATCACTAAGGTATTAAAACCAAACTGGTTCCTTGGATAAAAGATTTGATTTTTCAATCAGGATTGGATATTCAAAATGCAAATTGGGTAGAACCATTTTTTGGAACAGGAGTTGTCGGCTTTAATTCTCCGGTTGGAGGAAACCGCATAGTGGGTGATACTAATCCTCATATTATCAATTTCTATAATGAAATAATGAATGGAGAGATTACCCCTCAAAATATGCGTACTTATTTAGAAAGAGAAGGCCAATTACTTTTGACAGCAGAAGATAGCGGATATGCTTATTATCGTGAAGTAAAAAATCGTTTTAATCAGGAACACAGCCCATTTGATTTTATTTTTTTGTCACGTGCAGGCTTCAATGGTATGATGCGCTTTAACCGCCGTGGAGAATGGAACATACCTTTTTGTAAGAAACCTAATCGCTTTTTACCGGCATACATCACAAAAATCTGTAACCAAGTAGAAAAAGTTCAGCAGGAAATTCACAAATATAACTGGGAATTTGATAATGTTTCATTCTTAGATACAATCCAAAGAGCGCAGGCCGGTGATTTTATTTATTGTGACCCTCCTTATTATGGCAGATATGTAGATTATTATAACGGATGGACGCAGAAGGATGAAGAAGCGCTTTTTGATGCTTTATTGCATACTCCAGCACATTTTATTCTTTCAACATGGCATCATAATGAATATAGAAATAATGAAATGATTAACAGATTCTGGAATCATTTTAATGTGGAAACAAAAGATCACTTTTACCACGGAGGAGGACGTTTGGAAAACCGCCATGCCATAGTTGAAGCATTAGTTTTTAATTTTGAACTTCAAGAGCATGCTGAAGTTCAAATAGAAAATGCACAACAGGAACTAAATTTTGCCGTATGATGAATAAGAATCTAACAGAAGAATATAAGGATTTTATTTTTACTCCATGGTGATAACCTAGAGCAAATAAATCAGATTAACCACAAAGTGGATATGATTTTTGCAAATCCTCCCTATTTTCTTTCTAAAGGATGTTCATTACAAATAAATGGAATATGGAAAAATTTTGAAAAAGGAGAATGGGATAGAGAGCGAGATTTCGAAGCAATAAAAGCCTTTAACTACAAATGGCTATCTGCATATCGCAAAGTCTTAAAAGATGACGGAACTATATGGGTATGTGGTACCTATCATAATATATTCTCCGTAGCATCTTGCATGGTCGAACTTGGTTATAAAATTCTTAATATAATAGTATGGCAAAAATCCGATGCAAGGCCCACACTTTCTCGAAACTATTTTAATTTTACGACTGAATATATTGTGTGGGCAAGAAAGCATAAGCATATTCCTCACTATTTTAATTGTAATTTGATGGAGATGTTAAACGGGGGAACTCGTATGTCAGATGTATGGAAAATACCGTTTGTTGCTTCTTGGGAAATGCAATGTGGTGCACATCCTACACAAAAGCCTCTTCGCCTTCTTTATCGTATCATTTTGTCTTCCACCCGTGAAGGAGATACCATACTTGATCCTTTTGCCGGTAGTTGTACAACGGGGATTGCGGCAAATCTGCTTAATCGTAAATTCATTGGTATAGAACAAAATAAAGATTTTTTGAAATTAGGCATACGCCGTAAGGAAGAAATTAATTCTCCATTAACTGCTGACAAATTTCTAAAGAAAATGGCAGAAAACCCGGAAGAAATTATGGTAATGATAAACCATGCACGAAAGGAACTGAAGCAAAAAATGATAGAAAAAGGAATTTGTTACCTTCGTGCGGGCGATTCTAAAGGTTCATTGCTTGTCACCCCTGGATTTGAACGCATGCAATACGTTTTGCTTCATACCAATGGAAAAGATTGTCAGCTTTTTAAATTAAAAAACAGAGGAACATTTCAAATTTGGACAGCTGATACATTGCGTCAATATGGCTTTTCACCTACACATGCTCCATATTATGTTGTACTTTTTTTCAATTCTAAGAATCCGATAAAAATTATACATCAGCCAAACCTGAAGGAAGGCTCTTTTACTTACAAAGCAAAGATTCGTCCGCTAAGTGATTTTATCGGCATTAAATAGAGGCCGCTTCCCCTCAAAAAGACAACTTAGTTCTACTTGCTATTTTTACACTTCCGAAATCGTCATTTCGGAAATGGTGATTTGGCTGCGTAAATATGCAATACCTGAAAGCACTTTCCACAATTCTTTCCGTCAGGCTAAGGATGTATAGGCAGAAGATGTAAGCGTCCATCGTCAACGGCTACTTATTTCCTCAAAAGGCCGATGACTTTTCATTTTCAGATCTCTGATAATAGATTTCAAGGCAAGATGTTAAAGCATATAAAAACGAGTGATGTGATTTAAACAATTTACAACTCTAAATTGTAGATTATTTAAGATTGAAACTCTTGTTCGATTTATTTACCTCACTTCAGAGAATAATCACTTTTATATGAATTAATATCAGTATGAAAATCTCAAAACAAATTTCCTATTTTTGCGTTTTAACCGTTATTTTGATTGCATGTCACAGAAACATAGAAGATGAATTCACCACGGTTACCCCAGATGAATTATATTCGCTATTTAGTTTTGACACACAAAAAGATGTATATGAGAATTTACAGTTACTCAATTCTTTTAGCACAGAAAAACAGTATCATGTAAACCGGAAAACCATAGTTGTCAGCAACTGCATACCAGATAACATTGATGCATCACAAGGTCGATTCAGCTTAACTGTGACAGGTACGGTAAATTACACACCATTTCAAGAGATACTGAATTTTAAAGGATTTAAAATAGAAACTCCAGATGAAAGGAATAAGAATGAAGATGAAAAAAATGAGAGTGATGATAAAAGGAATGAGAGCGAAAATGAGAGCGGGAACAGTGAAGACGCTCAGACGGCAAGCCATACTATCACAAAGGAAGAACTCAAAAGTATTTTTATCTTCGATACAAATCAAACTGTGACAGTTGTGCTGGCCGATTTGGAACAGTTTAACGGAGAAAAACACATCAATGGGAAATCGATTTATCGATAAAATTATAGTCCAGCAGCAGGATACCCAGTCAGGCACTTTTACCTTGTTGGTTACAGGTAATGTAAATGGCCAGAAAGATTTTGAGGAAACACTTGATTTTGCCGGGTTCGCCCTGGAGAAGAAAGAAGAACCTGTTAACAAGCCGACTGACTACAACATGACAAAAAGAGCAAGTATACAAATCGCTCATGACAAAAATATTTATGAATCAAACTTTGACACATTCTATCGGGAAAATAATTCCGATGAGTTTGCGCTTCAACTCAAGGACTTTATAACTATCAGTTCTTCAAATAACGACGGAATACCATATGCATATACCCAGGATGACATGCAAAACACTTTGCTCACTGATATAAGATATGATTATCGGGATAAGAAATTATGCCTCAAGGTAAAATATAAGAATGATATTAGCCCGGAACTGTATATACCTTTTGATTGTAACGAATATTATAAGACTTTTGTTACTGTCAACCAGTCAGAAGCAAGGAAGTATTATCAAAGTGGTATATTGCATTATTTGGAAGAAATAGGTGATGGAGGATATTTGTTCAGCAAATTGTTAATTGCACGGACAGGCTTTCTGGTTCAATACCAATCAGCTTCGGCTTTTAGTCAAGGTATTAATTATACTGCCAAACTGCTAAGCTCCAACCATCAGGAACTTGCCCAATTTGATATGGTAATCAGTGGATTCAGGGATTTGAATAATTTGAAGAATGAATTGATAATCACCGGAGGAGAATACTCCGATTTTATTCAAGAAAGACTCAAAAGAAACGCAAATCTGGATGAATTAATAAGGAATACGTTCAAAAACAATATAAGCAATCTTCATTTTCTTATTAATAACACCCGACTGCTTTATTCCGATTCCGACCATTCATTATACAATAATGAAAACAAGCCACTCTACTTCAATGATGTATATATAGAATATCAATCAATTGTAAAAGAAACAGATGGCAGTTTTACGATGCTTGTAAAATTGTCATCGGTAAACGGAAGGATCCTTGACGAAATCATTCCAATAAAGCGTTTCTTATTAAGCAGTGACTTAAATAACTAAGAAGGATTTCATTATTGAAACAACACGCCGGGTATTTCTAGATAAATAATAAGATTGTTCGAAAGCGTTTGTGAAATTCAGAAGTTCTGCCTATTTTTGCTCTCATTATGAAAAAGACAGTCACTTCTCTCCTACTGATGTGGGCGATAGCTCATGCAGTACATCTTTCCTTCAGGCACAGACCGCCGTAGAAAAAGGTCTGAAGAGTATCAATCGCCCTTCTGCCGAGGCCATTGTAGGCTTTCTGGCCGATGATGCGCTGCAAGGACGTGAAGCCGGCATGATTGGCTCGCGCGTGGCAGCCCGCTACCTGGTTTCCTGTCTTCAAGAAGCTGGCATCGCTCCTCTGTATGATGATTCATATTACCAGCCTTTCGAAGCCTGTGCCAAGGAACGGCAGCAGAAAGGCCGTTGGCAGGTACACCCTGATTCCATTGCCCAGTTGAAGCAGGGTACGCACCGCTCGCTCCGCATGGCTAATGTGTTAGGTATGATTCCGGGAGAACGGACCAATGAGTACGTAGTGGTAGGCGCGCATTTCGATCATCTGGGTATTGATGAAACACTGGTAGGTGACAAAATCTACAACGGAGCCGACGACAATGCGTCGGGTGTATCGGCCGTGATGCAGATTGCCCGTGCTTTTCAGACCAGTGGCAAAAAGCCCCTGCGCAACGTCATCATCGCATTTTGGGATGGAGAAGAAAAAGGACTTTTAGGCTCTAAGTATTTCATGCAGCACTGCGATTTTGTAAAGGATATCAAAGGTTATCTGAATTTCGATATGATTGGCCGGAACAATCGGCCGGAACAACCTGAGCACGTGGTGTACTTCTATACGGAAGCACATCCGGCACTGGGTCAGTGGCTCAAGGATGACATTGCCCGTTATGGGTTGAAACTGCAACCGGATTACCGCCCGTGGGACCGTCCGGTGGGAGGAAGCGACAATGCTTCGTTTGCTGTACACGACATTCCCATCATCTGGTATCACACTGACGGACATCCGGATTACCACCAGCCTTCTGACCATGCCGACAAGCTGAACTGGGAGAAGGTGGTGGAAATTACCAAGGCTTCTTTCCTCAATGCCTGGAACCTGGCTAACGAGAAATCGTATTAAGCGTCATCCTATACCGAACAGTTTCATGTCCGCTTCGGGGGTAGTAATGCCTCCGATGCCGAACTGTTCTACCAGCACTTTGGCTACGTTGGGCGAAAGGAAGGCCGGAAGCGTAGGACCCAGGTGGATATGCTTCACGCCCAGGCTCAAGAGGGCCAGCAGGACGATGACCGCCTTTTGTTCGTACCAGGCAATGTTGTACATGATGGGGAGTTCGTTGATGTCGTTCAACTGGAAGACTTCCTTCAGCTTCAGGGCAATGACGGCCAGTGAGTAGCTGTCGTTACATTGTCCGGCATCAAGCACACGGGGAATTCCTTGAATATCGCCTAACGGAAGCTTGTTGTAACGGTACTTCGCGCAACCGGCCGTAAGGATGACCGTATCTTTCGGAAGTGCCTGAGCAAAGTCGGCATAGTAGTCGCGGCTCTTCATGCGTCCGTCACATCCGGCCATGACCACAAACTTGCGAATGGCACCGCTCTTTACGGCTTCTACTACCTTGTCAGCCAATTGCATTACCTGATTATGAGCAAATCCGCCGATAATCTCTCCCTGCTCCAGCTCTACAGGCGGCTGGCATTGTTTGGCCAGTGCGATGACCTCTGAAAATCCTTGTGGCCGTCGGCATCCGTGGCAATATGCTTGCATCCGGGATACCCCGTCGAATTGGCCGTAAACATCCGTTCCTTATAAGTCGCATTTTCCAGTGGCGGCACGATACAGTTGGTAGTAAATACGATCGGGCCGTTGAATGCCGTAAATTCTTCGCGCTGCTTCCACCAGGCATTTCCATAGTTCCCTACAAAATGCTTGTATTTCTTGAAAGCCGGATAATAATGCCCCGGGAGCATTTCACTATGCGTGTACACGTCTACTCCCGTACCTTCAGTCTGACGCAAAAGCTCCTCCAGGTCGTGCAAGTCGTGTCCGCTGATCAGGATACCCGGATTCTTCCCTACTCCGATGTTTACCTTTGTCAGTTCCGGATGTCCGTAGCGGGTGGTGTTGGCACGGTCCAGCAAGGCCATTACCTGCACTCCGTACTGTCCGGCTTCGAGTACCAGAGCCACGAGTTCGTCTGCTCCCATTGTCTGTGTGGTGATACGCGCCAAAGCCGATTGCATAAAGGCATGAATAGCCTCGTCGGCAAATCCTAGGCGCATGGCATGTTCGTGGTAAGCTGCCATTCCCTTCAGTCCGTACATCAGCAGCTCTTTTAAAGAGCGAAGGTCCTCATTTGGTTCTCTCAACACTCCTACGGAAGCTGACTTGGACAGGTATTCTTCCTCTTTACCGTTCCATGTCAGTTCATCCGCTTCCGGTAGGACGATACCTGCTTCCACGGCACGTGCCTTCAGACGATCGCGCAGTTCCAGTCCCTTTCTCACACGAGCCAGGATACTTTCATCGTCAAAATTGGCATTGGTAATTGTAGAGAAAAGTGCGTCGGTGACAAACTCATTCGTACCGGCTTCCACTTCGTATCCCTTCGTGCGCAAGGTATCGGCAGCCACCGATACGCCACGTACCACAAAGAGCAACAAATCCATGTAGCGTGCAGTGGTATCTTTCTTTCCGCATACTCCTCTCAACACACATCCAGTGCCTTTAGCCGCTTCCTGACACTGGTAACAAAACATATTTCCTTCCATATTCTTTCTTGGGTTATTATTGATTTTTCATTAAGTTTGCGCAAAGATGAGGAATCCTGCAGGGGATTTCTGTCACCTATGTGACACACAACCCAAAGAAAAGTTAAAAGAAAGATGCATACCGAAATTTTGAACCGAATGAGCCTGTTTGAAGGCTGTGACCCGGAGGCACTTTATCAGTTACTCCGTGAAGCCCCAAACAGTCTGCGCACATATAAGGAAGGAGAATTCATTGCCCGCCAGGGTGACGTGTGCCGTTCCTTGTTTATTCTGATAAAGGGACACGTGAGGACACAAATGGAGAATGCCGAGGGCAAGCAACTCACTATCGACTGGATTAAGGCACCCGATATTTTAGCACCGGCTTTTATCTATGCTTCAGAGAATCGCTTTCCGGTGAATGTGGAAGCCACGGAACTTTGTGAGGTACTTGTCATGGACCGGACACGTTTTGAGGAGTTCATCATGCCCAGCCGGCTGTGATGCGGAATTTTATTGCCACGATATCCGATCGGAGTCTGTTCCTGAGCCGAAAACTGAACGAGTTTGCCTTGCAGAGCTTGAAGTCACGCCTGCTGAACTACCTGAAAATGCACGGAGCATCCACAACCAGCAGGAAGTAGCCTTTATTTTAGGAGTGGCACGTCCGTCACTAGCCCGTGCCTTGTCAGAACTGATTGCCGAAGGAAAAGTCACCATGTCCGGCAAACAGGTGATTCTTCACTCTGCCGACTGACATTTATTTGAGTGAATCGTCTTCCTCTACCGGAAGCATATCGTGCTGGATGTTGTTCATGCTTCCCCACAAGCTATAGCGAGCCTCCGGATTCATGGCTTCCAGGCGTGCCAGCACCTCTTTCATATCCGAACGGTGAGAATCTTTCTCGTACGGGCAGTTCTTCACCTGCTTGCGGAAACCACGGAGAGCGGCCATCTCCTTTAGGTCGGCTTCGTGTACCAGACACATGGGGCGGATAATGGTCATGTCAAACTTGCGCATCACCAGGCGCGGCGGCATGGTGCTGAATGCTCCCTGAAAGGTCATGTTCATCAGCAGGGTTTCCAATATGTCGTCCATGTGATGTCCCAAAGCGATTTTGTTGCATCCCTGCTCTTTGGCCACAGTGAAAAGAGCCTTACGACGATTCCATGAGCAGAGAAAGCATGGCGACTTCCGTGTATCGGTCGACGGATCGAATTCCGTTTCATAACACACGTAGGGCACTCCCAAACTTTCGGCATATTCGAGCAGGTAAGTCTGGTCGGATTCGTATGCAATGTTCTTCATCACCACGTGCGCCGCCACCACCGAAAACTTAGGCTTGTAGATGCGCGAACGCTGGGCCAGCAACTCCAACAAGGCCAGCGAATCCTTTCCTCCCGAAAGGCCCACCAGAATACGGTCGCCCTCCTCTATCAGCTTGTAATTCATCACTCCTTTCATAAACCGCTGGTTGATGCGGCGCATCAGGCGGTCTTCTTCCGTCATTTTTCCCATATCGTATGTTGTTAAAACGGCGACGAATTTACGAAAAAAACGCCCGAACCGCAGGTCCTCGTTACAGATTTTTATCAAGTCAGCCGGATCGTACGCTTTGACAATAGCACATTATTTACTACATTCGCAAAAATAAACACACAAAAGTTCTGACTGAATAAAAAATAGCGGAACAGAAAATGGCATAATTCCAAGAATATTCCTACATTTGAGAAACTTTTAGACACAGAAACGATGAAAAAAAGATATTTGCTTCCTCTGCTGGCTCTTTGTTGCGCAGGAGGAACTTCTGCCCAAAGCTTAAGCCAGGCCCAGAAATGGTTCAACAATAAAGAATTCGATAAGGCCAAACCCGTGTTCAAGCGCCTGGTGAAACAGTCCCCTTCGAATGCCAATTACAATTTTTGGTACGGCGCATGCTGTTACGAGACCGGCGAACTGCAGGAATCACTTCCTTATCTGGAAAAGAGTGCCGAACGTAAAGTAATCAACGGTTATCTTTACCTGAGTAAAGCGTATGCCGACCTCTACCGTTTCGACGAAGCCATTGAGAATCTGGATGAACATATCTACTGGCTGGAAAGAAAGAAACGTGACGTTTCTGAAGTGGAAGGCTTGATGGAGCATTACCGCATGGCTCCCGCATGATAAGAGGTGTAGAGAATGTAGCTGTTATTGATAGTTTTGTAGTTGATAAAGCGAATTTCCTTGAAGCTTATAAAATTCACGAAGAATCCGGAAAAATCGGTCTGACAGGAGAAAACGACTGTACGGAATTTACTAACGGTATGAAGGATAAGAAAATCCTCTCCCACCGTTTGCCGGGAACCAACCAGAAAGTGCTGTACACCAGTGCTACATTAGGTGGCGACTGGAGTGTTCCTGAAAAGGTCAAAGGACTGGAAGACCTGGATACTGACCTGAACTATCCGTTCATGAACTCCGATGGTATTACCTTGTATTTTGCAGCCAAAGGTGAAGCCAGCTTAGGCGGATACGATATTTTCATCACCCGCTATGATGCAGAGGATGGAAGCTACCTGAAACCCGATAACATGGGATTCCCGTTCAACTCTCCTTTCAACGATTACATGTATGCCATCGACGACTTCAACGACTTAGGCTGGTTTGCTTCCGACCGCTATCAGCCGGAAGGAAAAGTCTGCGTGTACGTGTTTGCCCCCAACAATTCCAAACGGGTGTACGACTATGATACGACCGACCCAGCTTTGCTGACCAATGTAGCTATGTTGAACGGTATCCGCCATACGTGGAACGATGCCGATAAGGTACGTATCGCTAAACAGCAATTGGCACAGGTGATGTACGGAGGCAATGAAACTCAAAAAAAGGTGATTTCCGTTTCGTGGTGGACGATAACGCCATCTATCACACCCTTGGCGATTTCCGTTCGGCCGATGCACGGAAGAAATTTCAGTTGCTCCAGCAGAAGGAAAAGGATTTGGATACGATGATTGATGCACTTGACAGAGTACGGGCCAAGTACGCTTCTGGTAATCAGAGCACAAAAGGCCAGCTGACTCCCGGCATACTGGACCAGGAAAAACGGGTGAAGGAATTGCGCGAGGAGATAGATCGTCTGACCCTCGACATCCGGAACACGGAAATCCGCAAGCTCAAGAATCCTTAATATATTCACATAACCATGGAAACACTGATTATCATTGCACTCATCGTAGGCGGATTGATACTTTTTGCCATAGAGGTCTTCCTGATTCCCGGCATCAGCATAGCGGGAATCGGGTCGGCGGTATGCGTTCTGTATGCCATCTATTCCGCTTTTACATCGCTCGGTTCGGAGGCTGGATTCATTACCTTAGGAGTTTCCCTGTTGGCATCATCGGCGTGACGTGGTGGTTCATGCGCTCTAAGACCGTAGACCGCCTGTCGCTGAAGAAAACGCTCGACTACCGCCCCTCACCTTTTGAAGGAATGGACCTGAAACCAGGTGACAAAGGCATAAGTGTTACCCGCCTGACCCTGATAGGTAATGCCGACTTCAACGGACACATCATCGAGGTACAATCGGCCGACGGATTCATCGATGAAAAAACGCCGGTAGAAATTGTCCGTATCAACGAAACTACTGTTTACGTGAAGCAGGCCTAATCCCCTTCTCCCTTTTTGTATTCACTTTTAAATCTAAGTTATATGATTAATCCCGCTTATCTTCCGTTTATACTGGCCGGAGGTGTCATCATCTTTCTGGTCATATTCTTTCACTACGTGCCTTTCTTTCTCTGGCTTTCGGCCAAGGTGTCGGGTGTAAAGATTTCGCTCATCCAATTGTTCCTGATGCGTATCCGTAACGTGCCGCCTTACGTCATCGTGCCTGCCATGATTGAAGCCCACAAGGCCGGACTGAGCACCATTACGCGCGACGAGTTGGAAGCTCACTATATGGCCGGCGGACACGTGGAAAAGGTGGTACATGCGCTGGTATCGGCATCAAAAGCCAACATCGACCTGTCTTTCCAGATGGCCACCGGAATCGACCTGGCCGGACGCGACGTGTTCGAAGCTGTACAGATGTCGGTTAACCCGAAAGTAATTGACACCCCTCCTGTGACCGCTGTAGCCAAAGACGGTATCCAGTTGATAGCCAAGCTCGTGTAACCGTACGCGCCAACATCCGCCAATTAGTGGGTGGTGCCGGTGAAGACACCGTACTGGCCCGTGTAGGCGAAGGTATTGTCTCCTCCATCGGTTCCTCCGAAAACCACAAATCGGTACTCGAAAACCCCGACTCCATCTCCAAACTTGTGTTGCGTAAGGGACTGGATGCCGGTACTGCCTTCGAAATTCTTTCCATTGATATTGCCGACATCGATATAGGCCGTAACATCGGAGCTTCCTTGCAGATAGACCAGGCCAACGCCGACAAAAACATCGCTCAGGCAAAGGCTGAGGAACGTCGTGCTATGGCTGTTGCCCTGGAACAGGAAATGAAAGCCAAAGCTGAAGAAGCTCGTGCTAACGTGATTCAGGCAGAAGCAGAAGTGCCTAAAGCATGGCAGAAGCCTTCCGCACCGGCAACCTCGGTATCATGGACTATTACCGGATGAAGAATATTCAGGCCGACACCGACATGCGGAGCAGCATTGCCCGCCCTGATTCACACCCGGCCGGACATGAACCTATCGGCAAATAAAAAGACAGAAACAAAACACTTAACTTGCTAACTAAAAACAAATGCGTATGAAAAAGTATTTTCCTCCTTCAGAACTGATCATCAATGAAGATGGTTCGGTGTTCCACCTCCACGTGAAACCAGAACACCTGGCAGATAAAGTCATCCTGGTAGGCGACCCCGGACGTGTAGCTCTCGTAGCCTCTCATTTCGACACCAAAGAATGCGAAGTAGAAAGCCGTGAGTTCCGTACCGTGACCGGTACCTATCAGGGCAAACGCATCACGGTAACCTCTACCGGTATCGGATGCGACAACGTAGACATCGTAATGAATGAACTCGACGCACTGGCCAACATCAATTTCCAGACCCGTGAAGAAAACGAAACCTTCCGTCAGTTGGAAATTGTGCGTATCGGTACCTGCGGCGGTTTGCAACCTTATACGCCTGTAGGCACCTACATCTGTTCCGCTATCTCCGTGGGATTTGACGGGCTTCTGAACTTCTACGAAGGACGTAACGCGGTGTGCGACCTGCCCATGGAACGTGCCCTGCTCAACCACTTAGGTTGGACGGGCAATCTCTGTGCACCGGCTCCCTATGTGATTCATGCTAACGAAGAACTGGTAGACCGTATCGCCGGTACAGACATGGTACGTGGTGTGACAGTAGCCTGTGGCGGTTTCTTCGGTCCGCAAGGACGCCAGCTCCGTATTCCACTGGCCGACCCGCACCAGAACGAGAAAATCGAGAGCTTCGAATATCAGGGTCGCCGCATCACCAACTTCGAGATGGAAAGTTCCGCACTGGCCGGACTGGCACGTCTGCAAGGCCATAAAGCTACCACCGTGTGCATGGTCATTGCGAACCGAGTAGCCAAGGAAGCCAACACCGGATACAAGAACAAGATTGACGATCTGATTAAAGTCGTACTTGAAAGAATATAACAAACTTATTATGAATCAACAGGTTCTCTTCTTCGGGAGAGAACCTGTTTTTATGTCTGAAAACTCACTCATATGGAAGCAAGTTTTAAATCCACCCTTACCGACAAGCGTCAGCGATACGCTCAGTTCCTCGAACAGTTCGCCCCTCTGATTGAAGGCGAGAAAAACGAAATCAGCGTACTGGCCAACACCAGTGCCGCCTGAAAGAAGCCTTCGGATTCTTTTGGGTAGCTTCTACCTCGTACACGAAGGCGAACTCCACCTTGGCCCGTTTCAGGGCAGCGTGGCCTGCTACCGCATCAAGAAAGGACGCGGCGTATGCGGCACCGCCTGGGCTGAAGCCCGTACCCAACTCGTGCCCGACGTAGATAAGTTCCCCGGCCACATTGCCTGCAGTTCCCTCTCCCGTTCCGAAATCGTCGTGCCGATGATAGTCGCAGGAGAAGTGCGGGGCGTGCTCGACATCGACAGCGACCAGCTGGCTACATTCGATGAAACGGACCGTGAATACCTCGAAAAGTAGTCGACCTGCTGGTGAAAACCCTCTACCAGCCCGCATAAATCTGTCGGCTACGCTTCCGGATGTAACTCGAAAACCGTATCTTTGCAAGGATTTTAAAAAGACATACACACGTGAACATATTACAAACTGAAGATACCATCTGTGCCATTGCCACCGCTCAGGGTGGAGCCATCGGCACCATCCGCGTGTCGGGGCCGGAAGCCATCACCCTCACCGACCGCGTCTTTAAGCCCGTTTCCGGCAAACCATTAGCCGGACGCGCACCTTATACTCTCACCTTCGCTATATCCTCACGCCCGAAGGAGAAATCATCGACGAAGTGCTGGTCAGCCTTTTCCGTGCCCCCCACTCTTACACTGGTCAGGATTCCACGGAAATTTCCTGCCACGGATCGAGCTATATCCTCCAGCAAGTGATGCAGCTCCTTATCCGCCAAGGATGCCGTGCCGCAGGACCGGGTGAATATACCCAGCGTGCCTTCTTGAATGGCAAGATGGACCTGAGCCAGGCCGAAGCCGTGGCCGACCTCATTGCATCCACTTCCGCCGCTACCCACCGCATGGCCATGAACCAGATGCGTGGCGGATTCAGCCGTGAACTGGCTGTCCTGCGTGACAAGCTGCTCCACCTCACCTCCCTCATGGAACTAGAACTCGACTTCAGCGACCACGAGGAACTGGAGTTTGCCGACCGTTCGGAACTGGAAGACATCGCCCGTCAGATTGAGCAGGTTATCCATCACTTGGTAGATACGTTCAGCGTGGGCAATGCCCTGAAAAACGGAGTGCCCGTGGCTATCGTCGGCGAAACAAATGCCGGTAAGTCCACCCTGCTGAATGCCCTCCTGAACGAAGAACGTGCCATCGTGAGTGACATCCACGGTACCACTCGCGATGTAATTGAAGATACCATGAACTTGGGAGGTATCACCTTCCGCTTCATCGATACCGCCGGTATCCGCGAAACAACCGACACCATCGAAAGCTTAGGCATCGAACGAAGCTTCCAGAAGCTGGATCAGGCCGACATCGTGCTTTGGGTTATTGATGCCACTTGTGCCGAAGAGCAATACCGTCAGTTGGCCGACAAGATTCTTCCTCGCTGCAAAGGTAAGCACCTGGTGATTGTGCTCAACAAAGCGGACTTGCTTTCATCGGCTGATTCTTCAGCAGATAAACAACTCGCTCGCCTGAAAGCGGCTCTCCCCGACTTGCCGGAGGATGCTTGTGTGCTTTCCCTTTCGGCTAAGCAGAAAGAGGGACTTTCTCAGCTTCAGAAGCAGTTGGTGGACTTTGCCGCCCTGCCTGACCTGTCGCAGAACGATGTAGTGGTGAGCAACATCCGCCACTATGAAGCACTGAGCCGTGCGCTGGAAGCTATCCACCGCGTACAAGACGGGCTGACCATGCAACTCTCCGGTGACCTGGTTTCACAAGACCTTCGCGAATGTCTTTATCACTTGGGGGAAATCGTGGGCGGCACAATTGAGACGGATGAGGTGCTGGGGAATATTTTTAAGCACTTTTGTGTGGGTAAGTAATTGTCTGTTTTCAAGCGAATATAGATATAAAGGCTACTGATTTCCAGTAGCCTTTTATCATTTAGAAAGAAGAGTTGATATAATCAAATCACTTTTCAAAAAACAAACTCCTGTATATTCTTTAAAATATAGTTAAATTTACCTCACACGTACGTGACGAGGTCTTGACACGTTCGTGCTGATGTCTCGTCACGTTCGTGTCGAGACCTTGACAGCTACGTGTCGAGGTATTTGGGTATAGGCGCAATCACATCTGCGTCTATGGCACATAAAATCTTTTATCCTATCTTCTTCAATGTGGCATAATATTTTTACCTTTGTATGGTTTACCTGCACATTGAGCGCAGACATGAAAAAATTTTATCTCCGAAAAAAATAATACAACCTTATGGCAAAGAAAAATAATACAGCAGATATTGGCTTTGAAAAAGAAATATGGAAAGCAGCCGATTTACTACGAGGAAACCTCGATGCTTCAGAATATAAATCCGTAGTTCTGGGACTTATTTTCCTGAAATACATTTCTGACCGTTTCGAGGCCAAATACAATGAGCTTGTAGAAGAAGGCGACGGCTTTGAAGAAGACAAAGATGAATACACTTCCGAAAACATTTTCTTTGTACCGCAGGAAGCACGCTGGGCTGTAGTAGCAGAAGCCGCACATACCCCCGAAGTAGGTACAGCCATAGACAATGCCATGCGCCTGATTGAAAAAGAGAATCCACGCCTGAAAGGCATTCTGCCCAAAAACTTTGCCCGCCCCGAGTTGGATAAAAGACGACTGGGCGATGTGGTAGACCTTTTCACCAACATTCAGATGAAAGAACACGGCGATTCAAAAGATATTTTGGGCCGTACATACGAATATTGTCTTTCAAAGTTTGCCGAGGCTGAAGGCAAACTGGCCGGAGAGTTCTACACCCCTGCCTGTATTGTCCGCACGCTGGTAGAAGTGTTGCAGCCCTATAGCGGCCGCGTATACGACCCCTGCTGCGGTTCTGGCGGTATGTTCGTACAGTCTGCCAAGTTTATCAATGAACACCAAGGAAACATAAACAACATCTCTGTATTCGGACAAGACAGCAACCCTACCACATGGAAAATGGCACAAATGAACTTAGCCATTCGCGGTATAGAAGCCGATTTAGGCAAGTTTGCAGCCGATACCTTCTTCGATGACCAGCACCCTACCCTTAAAGCCGATTACATCTTGGCCAATCCGCCTTTCAATTTGAGCGACTGGGGAGCCGATAAGTTGCAGGATGATGTACGCTGGAAATACGGTATTCCCCCTTCAGGCAATGCCAACTTTGCATGGATTCAGCACATGATTCATCACCTCTCCCCCCACGGACGCATCGGCATGGTGCTGGCCAATGGTGCCCTTTCTTCGCAATCAGGCGGTGAAGGCACAATCCGTGAGAATATCATCAAGGCAGATTTGGTAGAATGTATTGTGGCAATGCTTCTCAATTATTCTATACCACCGGTATCCCCGTATCCCTCTGGTTCCTCAACCGCGCCAAGAAGCAAACGGGAAAAATTCTGTTCATCGATGCCCGCCAGATGGGAACAATGGTGACCCGCAAGCTGCGTGAACTGACGGAAGAAGACATTCAGCGTATCGCTAAAACGTACAATGATTTTCAGGCAGGAGTATTGGAAGATGAAAAAGGATATTGTGCAGCAGCTACCCTTGATGAAGTAGCCAAGCAGGACTACATACTTACCCCGGGACGTTATGTGGGCATAGCCGAAGCGGAAGACGACGGCGAACCGTTCCTGGAAAAAATGGAGCGACTCACTTCAGAATTGTCTGAAATGTTTGAGAAGTCGCACCAATTGGAGGAAGAGATTAGAAAGCAGTTGGGGAGTATTGGGTTTAAGATTTAATAGCTAGCCTATGAACTTGGATTTATGTACGATTGATTGGACTGCTATCGGTTCAATAGCTACTGTTATAGCCATGATTATAGCCTACCGAACTATTTATATATCGGTGAAGCAAAATAAAGACAACCAAAAGTTTCAAACCTTGTTGGTTCAACGTGAAATTGAGCAAAAAAGATTAGACGAACTGGTTGACAACATTATGATAATCAATGACTCTATACAGCCCATTGTTGTTGCTGATTATTCAGTGAAATTAACAAAAGGGATTTTCACAGAAGACGACAGACATTTTATAGATGAAATGGCAGCAAATGATATATCCAACAATAATAGGCTTAGTGTTCAATTAATCAAGTATGATAGAAATGAATCTGCGAAAAAAGTATTGATGATATTAAGTAATATGCGTCAGAAATATGGTGAATGGGTTAGAGATTTATCTATTCTCAATTTGTACAAAACAAATTACATAATTTTCCCGGATGAATTAAGAAGAATAATTCTAACTATGGCTAATATGTCAAAAGAAATTGCACCTAAGTATGAAAAAGATATTCATTTTATAATTAATGAGAAAAACAATGACTTGAACAAGGCAATAAACTTAATGAATATTTTCTGCTATACTATTTCTTCTTATTTAAATGAACAGAAAAAAATATTTGAAGATGAGTTATGTGCGTTTGTCAAGGAAGAACAAAAAAGAATAGATAGTATGATTTTTCATGATTTAATAAGATGAATAAATGGAAGAATGGAAAGAATATAGATTGGGTGATATTGCAACTATAAAAGGAGGCAAACGACTGCCTAAAGGAGTAAACCTAATTAAGGCTCCTAACAATCACCCATATATAAGAGTTCAGGACTTGGGGCATGAAAAAACTTTAGAGTTAAACTCATCTTATGCATATGTTGACGATGAAACTCAAAAGTTTATCTCAAAATATATAGTAAATACAGGAGATATTATCATGTCAATTGTAGGAACAATAGGTTTAATTGGCATAGTAGGAAATACATTAAACAACGCAAATCTTACAGAAAACTGTGTTAAAGTAGTTAATGTATCCAATATTGAGAAAGAATATCTTTACTATTTCTTGATTTCAACATATGGACAATCAGAGATAAGCAAAGGCATTGTTGGTGCAGTTCAGTTAAAATTACCCATAAAAAATATACAAAATATTAGTATTAAGGCTCCTAATTTAATAATACAAAAGAAAATCTCAAATATCCTACAATCTCTCGATGAAAAAATTGAACTAAACTGCCGCATAAATGAAAATTTAGAGCAACAGGCACAAGCATTATTCAAGTCTTGGTTTGTAGATGGGACAAATATTGAACTTAATTATCATGAACTGGGAAATATAACATCTATAACAGCAGGAGGAGATAAACCATCTATTTACTCGAAAGAATTAACAGAAAAATACTATACACCAATATATTCTAATGGAATCGAAAACGAAGGTTTATATGGCTACACAGATTTTGCTAAAATAAATAGTTCAAGTATAACTATATCTGCAAGAGGTACAATTGTATATATGTTTACGAACAAAACCTTATGTTCCTATAGTTCGATTAATTTCAGTCATTCCGAAAAAAGAAGAACTATCGGCTGAATATTTATACCTATGGGCATTAAGACAAAACTTCAGTGCTACTGGAACAACTCAACAGCAACTGACTGTTCCTAATTTAAAAAAAATATCAATTGGAATTCCGGCAAAAGAAATACTAAAAAAATTCAATAACATAGTGATTCCTATTTTTCAGTCAATAGAAAAGAATAAAGATGAGAATAAGAACCTTGCTCAGCTTCGTGACACCCTTCTCCCCAAACTTATGTCAGGTGAACTAAAGCTCAGTGAAATAAAAACGAAATTATATGAATGAACAAATACATTACTACATTTCTTTTGTGGAATGTTTTGAAAACTATTAATAAAGGATTTTAATTCATAGTAAATATAAAATATTCTTCGACTTTTCACATTCAATCGAGCAGTATAACCACGTCATATATTACAAGTTTTTTGAAATAATTTGACAAGGACGCTATTTTAAACGAATTAAATTTCTATATTTGCATATAAAAATTGATATAATTCGTCAGATCCATGATACTAAGAGTAACTATAGAAAATCTGTATTCTTTCATGGAAGAAACTGAAATCAGTTTTGTAGCCGGCAAGAGTACACTACATTCAGAACAAGTAAGCAGGGCAGAAAAACGTGATGACATTTCTGTATTGAAGGCAGGTATCATTTATGGAGCCAACGCTTCAGGTAAAAGCAACATCATTAAATCTGTTTCCATGATACAGAAAATTGCTTTGTCTGGTATTCCTAAAAAGTATGTAGAGCCATTTAAACTGACAGCAACCAACAACAGGCCATCAAAGGTAGAACTTGAATTTAAGGTCGGGAAAAAGTTTTTTGCGTATGGAGCAGAATTTACCATAAGGGGAATAGTGGAAGAATGGCTTTATGAAATTACAAGCCGTGCGGACAGAGAGATTTTCACACGAAAAGTTACAGCAGAAGGGAATGAATTTACATTCGGAACGGTTAACGGTGATACAGAGACTTTACAGCTGCTGAAATTTATCAGCCAAAGTACACCGATAACAGATAGTTTTCTGTCTGAATATATAAAGCGCAACGGAAAAGGATTGCCTCTGATAAACGACGTATATGGCTGGATGAAAGAAGTCTGAAAATTATTTTCCCGGATTCACGTTATGAAGGTATATCTATCCGTGCGGAAAAAGACAAGGACTTTGCTGTGGCTACAAAATCTTTACTGGAGTATTTCAATACAGGGATTGTAGATATTCGTCGTATAAAGGTCAGTAAAGAGGATGTGGATTTGCCAAAGGAACTGATAAGTGAACTTTTATCGGAAGCAGAACCTAATAAGAACTTTGTAATAGCATCGCCAACGGATTCTACCATTTATTTCTTTGAAACAGACTCGGATGGAATAACCGTTATATACAAGCAGAATGCGATACATAGAACAGAGAACAATGATGAAATTCCGTTCGAAATGAGTGAAGAATCGGATGGCTCTATCCGTTTGTTGGATTTCATTCCCATGCTGATTGACCTGCGTTTGAACGAATCGGTTTATCTGGTTGATGAGATAGACAGAAGTATGCATCCTATGTTGTCAAAGAAACTATTGGAATATTATTTCAAACATCTTTCCAATGAGCGTGACACACAATTAATATTCTCAACACATGAATCAAACTTACTGGATTTGGATTTGATTCGTGCTGACGAAGTATGGTTTGTGGAAAAAGGACATGAAGGAGCATCTCACCTCACTTCGCTTGCCGAATACAAGCCCAGAGAAGATATTCGTAAAGGTTATTTACAAGGCAGATATGGTGCAATACCTTTCTTTGCGCCTGTCAGCAGTCTAAAATGGTAAACAACCATGAGAAAACGAAAAGATTTTAAAAGGCGTGAAGGCGTAAAGTCTGCAAGGTTAGTGGTTATTGCAGCCGAAGGCAGGAATACCGAGAACATTTACTTCGAGTCTATGAAGGTATCATTGTGTGCCTCTGATGTTCATGTGGAAGTTCTGCATCGCGACTCCAACGAATCAAGTCCGGAGAATGTTTACGAACAGATTCGTAAATTTATGTCGGAGTACAACATTGAAGATGACGACCAGTTATGGATTGTGGTAGATAAGGATAAATGGAAAGACAAAATGCTATCAGCTGTAGCACAATACTGTGCTCAAAACGACAATTTACGTTTTTGTGTCAGCAACCCATGTTTTGAACTGTGGCTACTATTGCATATAGAGAATATTGCTACATATAATGAGGAAGAAATGGCAGCTCTAACAATGAATAGAAAAGTCAACACCCAAAATACATGGCTAAAGAAACGACTGAAAGATTTGACCGGACATTATCGCGAATCAGATTATGATGCCATGGCTCTTTTGTCGCATGTTGATATAGCCATAGAAAGGCTGAAAAATTAGATACAACCCCTACAGATAGGTGGCCTCAAAGTGTTGGTACCAGGGTTTATTTATTAGCGAAAAGTATAATAGGTAGAAAAGACAATATATAAAGCCATGTCATTCACAGAAGACAATTACGAAAAAGCCGTGACAGCTCTCTTCGAACAGATGGGCTATACGCATCTTTATGGTCCTGACATAGAGCGTGATTACTATGTGCCGTTCTATGAAGAACAGCTTATGGAAAGCCTGAGCAATGTGAACAGAGGAAAGCCACAAACAGCAATAAATGAAGCTGTATCCAAGCTGAAAGATATTGACACTGGAAGTCTGACACAGAAAAACGAGCTGTTTATGGACTATCTGCAACATGGCATAGAAGTTTCCTTTTTTGACGGTAAAGAGCAACGGAATGATATTGTCTATCTGATAGATTCGCACACACTGAGTGTAACGACTTCCAGGTGGTGAACCAATGGACTTTTGTGGAGTACTCCGAAAAGCGGGCAGACATCATCATCTTCATAAACGGACTTCCCCTTGTGGTTATGGAACTGAAGTCTCCTTCACGCGAAGAAACGGATGCATCGGAAGCCTATTTACAGCTACGCAATTACATGAAAGAAATCCCGTCGCTCTTCATCTATAATGTGTTCTGTGTGATGAGTGACATGGCATGCTCAAAGGCCGGAACGCTGACACGCAAAGAAGACCGTTACATGGAGTGGAAGACCAAGGATGGTGACTATGAAAGTACGGACTTTGCCGATTATGATACTTTTTTCGAAGGCATCTTCCAGAAAGAGCGCCTTTTAGATATTATCAAGAATTTTGTCTGCTTCTCGAAAGACGAAGCAGGAGCCGCAAAAATTCTTGCCGGGTATCATCAGTATTTTGCAGTAAAGAAAGCTATTGAGCGTACGAAAATTGCTGTACAGAATGACGGTAAGATTGGCGTGTTCTGGCATACGCAAGGCAGCGGAAAATCGCTTTCCATGGTGTTCTACGCTCACTTGTTGCAAAGTGAACTCTCCCAGCCTACCATCGTGGTAATTACAGACCGCAACGATTTGGACGACCAGCTCTATACTCAGTTTGCCAAGTGTAAGGATTTCTTGCGCCAGGTGCCCGTACAGGCCAAAAGCCGCGAAGACCTGAAGGCTCTGCTGGCCGGGCGTGAAGCAAACGGAATTGTATTCACCACCATGCAGAAATTTGAAGAATCGGCCGAGCCTTTGTCGCTCAGGAAAAACATTGTGGTGATGACCGACGAAGCACACCGCGGACAATACGGATTTGAAGAGAAAATCCGCATGACTAAGAATGAGAAAGGGGAAGACATTGCCAAGCGTGTCATAGGTACTGCAAGGATTATTCATGACTGCCTGCCGAATGCATCGTACATTGGTTTTACAGGTACGCCTATATCTACAAAAGACAGGGATACGGTTGAGGTTTTCGGTAACTATATCGATGTGTACGACATGACTCAGGCGGTGTCTGATGGTGCCACTTGTCCGGTATATTATGAATCGCGCGTAATCAATCTGAACCTGGACGAAGCCACATTGAGAGCCATTGACGCGGAATATGATTTACTTGCCGAGGAAGGTGCTACGGATGAACAGATTGAGAAGAGCAAAAAGGAAATGTCGCACCTGGAAGAGATTTTGGGTGCTCCGGAAACAATCGATTCGCTGTGCAGGGACATTCTGAAGCATTACGAAGAAAACAGACAATATGAGCTGACGGGTAAAGCCATGATTGTGGCCTATTCACGCCCTATCGCAATGAGCATTTACCACAAACTGCTTGAACTGCGTCCTAACTGGACGGAAAAGGTGAAGGTGGTAATGACCGGCAGCAACAAGGACCCTGAAGAGTGGCATGATATTATCGGCAACAAACAGTATAAGAAGGAACTCGCCAAGCGTTTCAAAGACAATGAGGACCCGATGAAAATTGCCATTGTAGTGGATATGTGGCTAACCGGTTTTGACGTGCCATCATTGGCTACAATGTACGTGTTTAAACCCATGAGCGGACATAATTTGATGCAGGCCATTGCCCGTGTAAACCGGGTGTTCAACGGGAAAGCGGGCGGACTGGTGGTAGACTACATCGGCATAGCTAAAGCTTTGAAAGAAGCCATGCACGACTATACTCGTCGGGACCGCAAGAACTTTGGGAATCCGGATATTAAGGAAACGGCCTTACTTAAATTCAGGGAAAAATTAGAGGTGTGCCGCGATTTATTCCACGGCTACGATTACAGCAATTTCCAAACAGCATCCGATCTGGAATGTGCTCAAATCATAAAAGGCGGGGTGAACTTCATCATGTCACCAGCCAAGCAGGAACAGCACCAGATATTCCTGAAAGAAGCACTGCTTCTGCATAACTCCCTCACACTGTGCCGAAGCTTGTTAGACGAATCACAGCGATATGAAGCGGCATTCTTTGAGGCAGTACGTACCCTACTCTCACGAATGACGGGAAAAGGAAAGGTATCCAAGCGCGAAATTAACGCAAGAATTGGAGAGTTACTCAAACATAGCATCAAGAGTGAAGGAGTGATTAATCTTTTCTCTGATGTAAAGGCTGAATTCTCTCTGTTTGATGCGGCATTTCTTGACGATATATCCAAAATGAAGGAAAAGAACATAGCCGTTGAACTGCTGAAAAGGTTATTGGCAGAACGAGTGACCTTGTATCAGAAAACCAACATCGTGCAGGCTGAAAAGTTCTCTGACCTGCTGAATCGTTCCTTATCGAACTACCTGAAAGGGCTGCTTACGAATGAAGAGGTAATACAAGAACTTTTGAAATTGGCAAAAGAAATTTCATCCTCCGAAGCTGCCGGGAATGACCTGGGACTGACACGTGAAGAAAAGTCTTTCTACGATGCTCTGACCCAGCCTCAGGCCGTACATGATGTATATACCAATGAGGAACTGGTGACCATGACCAAGGAACTGACGGAAATTCTCCGAAAGAACCGTACCATTGACTGGCAGAAAAAGGAATCAGCCGTGCCGGCATGCGCAAAATGATCAAGCGTCTGCTGAAGAAGTATCATTACCCACCTGAAGAAGCAGCAAATGCACTCGAAACTGTTATCCGCCAGTGTGAGCAATGGACTGACAATGAAATGCCTGTAAATGAGCCGAAAGTGTATCACCTTTATGAGAGTGATTATCCATGGCTGCGGCAGAAAGGGTGGAATATAATAAAAAATAAGATTTAACCAAACACAATAAAAGACGACTAAATATGAAATGGATTACATCTACAACTATCAAACAATGGGCAGATACAAGGTCTGCACAAGGATTGTTACCAGAATTAATATTACGATTGATAAGAGCAACCTCAACCAACACAAGTAATATTAGATTTCCCAATGGAGACGCAGTTCATTTAACAGGTTGGGATGGCGTAGTAGAATCGGCTGATGCAATCTTTAATATTTCTCCTGGAATTTCACTTTGGGAATGTGGGGTTAACGCAAATCCCCTTCAAAAAGCGAATGAAGATTATAATAAACGGACAAAGGATCCATTAAAATATGACAAAGCATCTGCACATTTGTATTCGTAACACCACGAATATGGGATAAAGCTACTGAATGGGTACAAGAAAAGAAGCAATCAAAAGAATGGAAAGATATAGTTCACATTTGCCCATTTTGAACGAGAATAACAGGCAAACAAAAAGACAAGAAATGAAACCGACCACCGGATACGACTTACCATATTCCGATGATCGGTTTTTTTTGATATAAAGGCTTCTGAGAACTGATGCCACAGCCTTGTCGTTTACCTGGGTTGCCGGTTCGGTAATTCTCATCAATTACGTCTTATCGCATTTCAGCCATCGTCCACGTTTCAGACGTACAAGGAAGATAAGTCCACGAAAACACAGTTCTACGCACATGGCAATCCATACGCCTTGCAGTCCCAGTGTCGGGGCGAGCCAGGCAGCCAGAGTCAGACGTACAGCCCAGATGCTGAATAAGTTCATCAGACATGGAACCAGTGTATCGGCTGCTCCGACAAAGACACCGTATGCAACAATAGAGGCAGCAAACATGGGCTCAGCAAAAGCTTCGATGCGTAAAGCCATTACCCCCAGCAGACGGATTTCTTCGACCGGAGTCATCATCCCAATAATCTGAGGGGCGAACAGATACATAAGAATACCCATTACGCCCATGATGGCCATTCCCATCAGTACGGTAATATGGGCAAAGCTGCGGGTCAGCTTCTTCCGTCCGGCTCCGATACTCTGGCCGACAAGAGTGGTGGCCGCATCGGCAATTCCGTAGCCAGGCATATAGCAAAGACTTTCGGCCGTAATGGCAAAAGAATTGGCTGCAATGGCAAAGACTCCGAGTGGCGCTACGATGACTGTCGTCAGAATCTGTGCCCCGCAAATGACCACATGTTCTATTCCCATCGGGAAACCGATACGGAGTGCTTTCCTGAACGTATCGGCTTTCAGCCGAAAGCTGCCTTCCCTACTGCGGTAGCTCAGTTTCTCTGAACGTGTCAACAGATACCATAGTAACACACCGGCAACGATGGTCTCTGCAGCAGCCGTACCCAAGGCAGCACCGCTCACGCCAAGTCCGGCTCCCGGAATAGTGAATTGCATGCCTGCTATGCTACATCCGCGTGTCGGGAAAATCAGAAAGAAGTTAAATACCACATCCAGTACGCACATGATGACGCCCAGCAGACTGGGGATACGCATATTTCCACTACAGCGCAGCATACCGCCTGCCAGAAAAATCATTTGCAGGACAGGCAGGAAAATAGAAAATATGAAGAAATAAATGGAAGCATCCCGACGGATGGAAACATCGCCTCCCAGCCATGCCGGCAGTGAGGAGCTGATGCTCGCGCCCAATATGGCCAGCAGCAGACTGAAGACCAGTGTGCCGGCAAGTGACTGCAGCAGAATCATACGTGCTCCCTTCAGGTCGCCTGCTCCGACTTTGTGGGCCACCTGTACAGAGAATCCGGTAGCGGCAGCCGTACAGAGTCCCCAGAAAAGCCATGTAGTGGTCGATACCAGTCCGATGGAAGCAGATGCCTCTGCACCGATACGTCCCACCATGGCTGCATCGATATACTGCATGATGATGGAAGACAGCTGTGCTATAATGGCCGGAACGCTGAGTTCTACGGTCAGGCGCAGCTGCTGTCGCAAGGTCATCGGACGGCCGTCACGGATAAGGTCAAGCAACACATCTGTTTTCTTTTTTGCAGCCGGATGTCCTTGGATTGCTCCGGTAAGGCTCCATTTGTGTCCGTTTCAGGTAAGTTACGTTTCATCGGGTCATTCTTCTGTTGTTAAGGCATCGACAAAGCCCTTGAAACGCGACAGGGCATCCTGTAATACCGAACGCGGACAGGCAATGTTCCAGCGCAGGAATCCTTCTCCTTCGGCTCCGTACATGGTACCGCTGTTGAGCCAGAGTCCGGTAGTTTCCAGCAGACGGGTCTGCAAGGTATCAGACGGCAAATGCAGTGCCCTGCAGTCTGTCCACACCAGATAGGTTCCTTCCAGCTTTGTCACCGGTATTTCAGGCAGGTGGGTACGGAAGAATGCACACAGATAGTCATAGTTGCCCTTCAGATAGTCCAACAACTCAAGAAGCCAGTCCTCACCTTCATTATAAGCGGCGATGGCAGCCTCAACCCCGAAAGGATTGACATCGCACACCTCGTTAATGTTGATGGCACGGTCTATCCGCTGGCGCACGGTCTCATCGCGGGCTATAATGCTGGCTATCTGCAATCCTGCAATATTAAAGGATTTACTGGGTGATACGCAGGTCACGGAATTCCACAAATGCTCCTCACTGACAGATGCATACGGTATATAGGTATATCCGGAGAAAACAAGCTCACAATGTATCTCGTCCGATAGAACGGTCACATTATTCTGCAGACAAATCTCTCCTATCCGGCACAGTTCCTCACGGGTCCATACACGTCCTGCAGGATTATGCGGGTTGCACAAAAGCAGCAACTTTACGCCCGGTTCTTTCACTTTACGTTCCAGGTCGTCAAAGTTGATATGGTAGGTACCATCTTCGTATATCAGAGGATTGGTGACAACGCGGCACCCGTTGTTACGGATGGATGAAAAAAGCAGTTGTACACAGGAGTCTGCACAACTACACCGTCTCCAGGTTGGGTCAAAGCCTTGATGACAGCAGATACGGCCGGAACTACTCCGGAAGTGTATATCATCCACTCTTTACGGAAAGTCCAGTGATGGCGCCTTCCAAACCAGCGGGTTACTGCCGTATAGTATTCATCGGGGACACGCACATACCCGAATATGCCGTGCGCTACACGTCTGGTTAGTGCTTCAGTAATTGCCGGCGCCGTACGGAAATCCATGTCGGCTACCCAAAGGGGAAGTATATCTTTATCCGCCGGCAGACTGTCCCACTTGTAGGAATTGGTTCCCCGGCGGGAAATAATTGTATCAAAGTCGTATTTCATGGTCCTCACATTTTAGTCGGTAAAGCAGGTACGTTCATCTCTAAGCCGGATTTCGCAGTCGGCAGGAGCCTTGATGTTCTCGTCAATGGTTATGGAGCCGTACTCGTCGGCTACGATACGTCCCGATGTAGGATTCTTAATGTTGGTTATGGCACCACGGATATCGGCATTCAGCGTGCTGTACTCAAAGGCACGGTCGCAGTCTGGCCCAAACGTACAGTTTTCCAGTATAAGGTCGTGTGCATAGCAAAGCGGCTGCTCGCCCGTGATGTGGCAGTTCACCAGACGGAGGTTTCTGGAGTGCCAGCCAAGGTATTCGCCGTTAAGCTCTGAATCGTAGATAGTCACATTCTCCACTTCCCAGAAAGCATCCTTGGTGGTAATCTTGGCATTGTGAATCTCCACATTCTTCACATACTGGAAAACATACTTGCTGTCACTCTCCAGTCCGTCCACATAAATGTCATTGCTGAACATGAAGGGATAAGTTCCTCCATGCAACTTAAGGTTTTTTTAATACGGATACCGTTGCAACGCCAGAATACCTCATCAGCATCGTTCATCGTGACGTTTTCAATGTCAACCTCACTCATCTCGCGGAACATTTTGGGAGCGTCAATCACGTATCCCTCATCTGCAGATGGTCGGAATACCATAACGCCGAGCGTCCTCCCACATCGAAATAGCAACGCTCAATCTTAAAACCGTGAACATGCCAGAAAGGGTAATTCCCCTCAAAACGGCAATCTACTGCCTCAATGTTGCTGCACTCCTTGATGGCCGATTCTCCGGCACGGATTATTACGTTTTCCAAACGCAGATTATGCGACTCAAACAAAGGGCGTTCGCCCCCGAATTCTGAATTTCTGATAACTTCCATATAATTTTCTCCTCCAATCATATCTGTTACTTATCAATTAACCGATACAAAAATAGAAAAGGCTGAATGACGGATAGTATACAAATCCTCGGACTATATACCCATGTTACAGATTCTAGGAAAAGGCAGACAGAGCTGGCTTTGCATATACAGCAGAAGCTGAATCATATTCCACGAGTCAGGAGGAGTACTTTGTCCACATTCCCGCCAAGATTCGCACGAAATTTTGTAGCTTTGCAGACAATTTTGAAAAAATGACAATGAAAAATAAACTCATCCAAATTTCTGCATGGATTGCAGCCCACATCACCCTTGTGGTGGTGCTAGTGACGGCCGTGGCTCTCTTCCTTCCCTCCTCATTCAACTGGATAGATACATCGGCCATCACACCGATGCTGGGCGTGGTGATGTTCGGCATGGGACTGACGCTTCGTCCGTCCGACTTCCGACCAGTCTTGCAACATCCGAAAGACATCCTCGTCGGCGAACTGGCACAGTTTCTTATCATGCCCTCGCTGGCGTGGCTGCTCTGCAAATTATTGTCGCTGCCAGAAGAACTCGCCTTAGGAGTGATTCTCGTGGGATGTTGTCCGGGAGGTACAGCCAGCAATGTTATCTGCTACCTGGCCAAAGGCGATGTAGCCCTGAGCGTGGCCATGACCGGAGTCTCTACACTGCTAGCTCCCATCGTAACACCTGCACTCGTATGGCTGCTTGCCGGAGAATCGGTGGAAGTAGACGTGGCAGGCATGTTTTTAAGTATCGTACAGGTGGTAATAGTACCCATCGTACTGGGAGTAGCCGCCAATCATTACTTCCAGCGCACCACCCGACGGATAGTACCGCTGCTACCGATGATTTCCACCTTGTCCATTGCGTTCATCATCGGCATTATCGTAGCGCACAACGCAGCCAGCATCCTAGCTTGCAGCCTGATAGTGGCCGTAGCAGTGATTCTGCACAATGTACTCGGACTGGCCCTGGGCTATGGTCTCTCCTCTCTTGTCGGAAGCGAGCCGTCCAAACGGTCGGCCATCGCCATCGAGGTGGGCATGCAAAATTCAGGTCTGGCCACTTCACTTGCCGCCACTCATTTTGCCTTGTTTCCCATGGCGGCCGTACCTGGAGCCATGTTCTCGGTATGGCACAACTTCTCGGGCAGCATTGCGGCACAGATTTTCAGAAGACAGGCAGATAAAGAATAAGGAATCAATGCCTGCACATGCGGCATGAGAATGACGGCATAAAAAAGCCTGCGGTTCAAAGACGCATCTGAACCGCAGGCTCTTTATGTTTCAGTAACTGATGTTACTGTGCTTTTCCTAACAGCACTTCTTCTCCCTGCACAAAGGTAATGTCACGAGGAATGCCTGCTCCGTTAATCCGGTCAAGGTCGGCCTGAAGTGCCGGAGTGATTCCACCGTTCTCTTCTCTGTATTTCTTCGCAAATTCCACATTGCCGTCGCCCTGTGTCTGAAGAATCAACGTGGCCCAACCGTTCATGGCTTCCTTGGCCTTTGCAAAATCAATCACATACTGACCTTTGTCATCGCGTGAAAATGCCCCTGCTTTCTCCATGTAGTTGAAGCACATCATATTGGCTTTTCCGTGTGAAGAAGCTGCTCCAAAACGGACTGAACGCAGAATGCCTGCAATGTAAGTAGCCATCGCATCTTCAGTTGTAATGTTCGTGATTTCGCCCATTTCAATCAGCTTGGTCACCATGAACAGGCCCAGAATGTCAGCCTTGGCTTCTTCCCAGGAAGTCTTCTCTGTGCCATCACTGCATCTACGCTTTCATTGGTACGGATAGTCTGCTTCACACCCAGTCCGTGTGCCACTTCATGGAAAGTCACGTTCCAGAAAAACGCATCAAAGTTGAGGTATTTCTGCTGTTCGGGCGTAACGACAAGCTGTCCGATAGGCAACAGAATCTTGTCGAACTTAGCCTTCATGGAGTTACGCAATTGCAGACGGCGTGTACCTTTCAGCGCATGTACCGCTCGTCGTTCGGCAGGTTGATGGCAATGGTCTTGCTTCCCGCGTTACAGTCGCCGGCATAGTACACTGCATCATACACATTCAGGTCGGACGAGGTACCCGGCACAAAGGTTTTATATTCCGGCGGACAGGGCAACTCTTTCTGAAGGGCCGGAAGCATGGCTACGAACTTGGCCAGTTCCTTGCTGCGGGCTTCATCCTTCAGCAGGATAAACGACTCGTACGAAGCCTTGGTTTCACGGAACTTATCATCGTAAGTTTCAATAGGTCCTGTCACGAAGTCAATCTTGCTGTCCTTCATGTCCATCCATGCCAGGTCACTGGCCAGATAATCATCAGTCTTGAATGCTTCGATACGCTTTTCAAGGTAGGTTTTCAGGCCCGGGTCCTCTGCCAGTGCCACCGCTTTCTCCAGCAAAGCACAGATACGTTCTATTTCCGGGGCATAGGCTTCATGATACCATACGCTCTTTGGAGAACCGTCTTCGTTGCGGCGGATAACCGTGTACCATGAGTCCTTGTTTTCATCTTCAAAGGCATTAAACTCGGCTTCGGTAATATCCAGCGGGTAATAGTTGCATACATCCGGTTTTTCGCCATAACCAGCCAGGAAAGGCTTGTTATTGTCCAGACGGTTCCATGCGCCATAGTGAATCATGGCAAACTCTTTCGCATAGCTGTCGGTAATGGTATCGAGCTTGCTTTTATCACCGAATGTCTGCTTCCAAAAAAGGTCGTCGGTAATTTTCCCCACCTGGAAAAATATTCTCACCAACTCTTTTTCCTTGTCGCTCAAGTTGTTCACAAGATCAGACTTAAGTTCAACAGATGCATACTCCTCTACCTTTGCTTTCATCGGCGATTCCTTCTGCTGGCTGCTGCACGAGCACAGGCTGGAAGCCATCGTGCAACTCCCAACAAGGCTGCCGAAAAATTAATCATTCTTTTTCCCATACTTCATTGATTGTTTTGTTTGCGAAGATACGAAAAGTCCCTCATATTTCAGGCATTCAGGAAATCACATTAAAGAGTTCCCCGCAAATCAATCTTTCTGGTACAATTCTTCCAGATATTTCTTCGCTTCTAGAATCACCGCATCGTCCATGCGTGATGAATTTACGATAATTTCCAGCGCCTCTGCCTCATAACCGTTTCGGATGATACTGCGTGTAGACGACAAACAGGTCCTTTTTGCATTCTCTGCTTTACCTTTCTTATACTCAGGATACACCTTCTCTACCTCTTCTACGGTAATATCCAGATTTTGCTTGACCAAAGGATAAAGCTTTATAAAAGTGGCCTTGCCAACAGAACTCAGCCTGTTATCCAATGCATACGCTTTATCCTCATCATATTGATCTTTCACTTTCTTACTGCGCTTCTTTAAAGTTATCTTTGGCTTGTCTTTAAAAATTGTCTTCCTCCATTTCTTGATTTGATATTCCGATACCGCCCAGTGAATCTTGCCTACCGTGTCCGTCACTTTTTCCTGCTCAGGAATCTGCATCAGTGTCTGCAGCTCGGCATATTCCTTAGGAAATCCCGCTTTCACATAATCCTGCACTATATTGATAAGCTCTTGCTCTTCACCCAGGTTTTTCCCATCATAAGCCACATAGTCTTGCTTAGGTATCACAAAAGAATTAAGAGGGTGTACCAAGCGAAGAAAATGCGCTACAAGTACAGCGTATTCATTCTCCGTAAATGAACGGTCGACACGCCGGATGTGTGCCGGGTCCAATTCCTACTCCGCTCTTTTAGGATTAGGAAATACCTTAGTTAACCGTTGTTTCCCGGCAAAATTATAACCCACAGGAAGAATATGCGCCAAATACCACCCCGAATCATTCAAGTTAATATGGCTATAGTTATTGCACTTATAATAAGCAAGTTTTCGTTCTTCTTTGTCTATTTTAAAGCCGCACACTACATTTTTCTGATTGAGATGCTCCACTAAATCGGATGCAGTATAACACTTATCATAAAGTTTCAAAGCAGTAAAAGGCATGGCAAATGTATTGTCACAGAAAAAGGTTTTCAACCCATCCTGATATTCAGACAGGAATCCCCTGCGCAGCAAGAAATATTGCTTTCCTGGCGCATCTGCATAAAGACGGATAGCAAACACGGCATCCGGACGTTTCACATACTCAAGTAGTGCCTTGTGTATAGCCTGAATGGTTGCTTTATGCTGAAACTGCCACTTGATTATCTGATTGAAGAAATCAGTGGCATTCTCTGCAAGCCCTTTTTTAGGAAAACTTACCACACCTTTTTTCTTGATGTCGAAAATCATATCGTTTATCGCTGAAGAATACGGAATGTGCTGATTTTTCATACCGGTATTATTTGTTATTCAAGTATTTCTTTTAGTGTGGCAATATTACAAATAAACCGTAACACCTCCACTATTTGCCTTTAATAATTTTCAAGAGATATTCTATACGCATAATTTTCACTCCACACACGAGGAAAGCTGCACAGAAATCCATAACTTTGAAGAAAGTTTATCAGAAAAAATCAACCCAAACAAGATAACATGAAAAAAGTAATTGTGATTTCAACCAGTCTGCGTGCTGGTTCCAACAGCGACATGCTGGCCGACAAATTCATAGAAGGTGCCCTCCAGGCAGGCCACGAAGTAGAAAAAAATCTCACTCATCGGAAAAGATATACGTTTCTGTCGCGGATGTTTAGCTTGCCAGAAATTGGGCAAGTGTGTGATTAATGACGATGTAGACGCTATCATGCAGAAAGTACTGCATGCAGATGTCATCGTATGGGCTACCCCGATTTATTATTTCGAGATGAGCGGACAGATGAAAGTACTCATCGACCGTATGAATGCAATGTACACCCTGGATTACCAGTTCCGCGACGTCTATATGCTGACCGTGGCAGCCGAAGAAGAGCCGGAGGTTCCTCAACGTCCCGAAGCGGGTCTCACGGGCTGGATTGACTGCTTCCCGAAGAGCCGCCTGGCCGGTACGCTTTTCTGCGGCGGAGTAGCTGACTCACGCGCCATCAACGGACACAGCAAGCTGAATGAAGCTTACGAGATGGGGTTCCATTGCTGATAAGATTTCAGAAAAAAACTACGCCTGACAAAGTGATTCATGCGACATCACTACCTCCAGAAAAATTTAATAACTCTTGTTCCGGAGCTCCAGCGTCACGTCCATATAGCTACGCTTGCCTTCAATGTAGTCGGCATACAAAGTTTCCGCATCCTTACCTTTTAGGATGCGGCACTTGCCGCACGACTCGCAATCGTGCAGGCACTTCCAGGCATCGAGCACATACGCCCTGCGAGCTTCCCAGGTGGATTGTTCAATTGGAGGAGGTGTCATAGATTCTGTTTTGCTTCATACAATAATACGCAAATATATCAGTTTTGTTCATTATCTTACAAGGAAAAATCACCGTAACCATGAAACAAGAACTCCTACACTCCTGCCCCGAACTTATTGACTACATCAATGAAACGGGTTTCCTTCCCTTGCTAAGCATGGGCATCGCCGGATGGTCGGCCGAAGAAGTCACGGACGAAGACTGCCAGCATACCCGTTTGCCCGACGGCGGATGGGAATGGCCGCTTTGGGAATGGAAAGGTGCCATCCTGCAAGAAAGCGGTTGCGCATACGGCAAGTTCTTCAAGGACAAAGCCGCATTCATCAGTCGCGAGTGGTGGCCCGACTTCTGCAATTACCGGCGGAGTCTGTTTCCTTATCCGGAGGCGGGAAGCATTGAAGAAACCATCCTCGACATACTAAGATGCGAAGGCAGCCTGATTACACGGGAACTGCGTGCGGCATGCGGATTTACCGGACCAAGGATGCGGAGCCGCTTCGATGCCTATCTCACCCGACTGGAAATGGGTGGCTACATTGTGACGGAGGATTTTATCTACCCCTCGACCGCCACGGAAGGGAATATGGCTGGGGCTGGTCACTGCTCACCACGCCCGAACGTCTCTTTGGACGGAAGGCCTGCCATCCCGACCGCAGTCCGCAGGAATCACGCGAACGGATGCTCACCCAGTTCCAGAAGATACTGCCGCATGAATCCGAAAAGACGTATGCAGCCCTGCTGAAATAAGTCTACAGGAACATCGTCAGCAACGGAATGCTCAGTACGGAAAGCAAGGTAGTGAGGAAGGTTCCTTCTGCCATGATGATCTCCCCTTTCTGATACTGGATACAGAACAGGGTGCCGTACGAAGCTACGGGCATGGCCGCCAGCACCACATTGATATTGGCAATGGTTTCTTCCACCCGGCAAAGGCGTGAGAGATACAAAATAAGGAGTGGAACCAGCATCAGACGCAAGACCGACATCAGGTAGATGGCCGTATTGCCAAACATCCGGCGAATGGGTACACGGGCAATGGACGAGCCGATGATGAGCAGCGCAGCAGGCACGGTGACATTTCCCAACAGGACAAACGGGGTACTGATGACACGGGGAGGTACCCATCCGGTCACGACAATCAGAATGGAGAGGTACGACGCAATCATGGCCGGACAGTAGAGAGTACGCCAGTCAAAACGCATCTTTCCCTGACCGCCTGAAATAAACAGGGTACCGAACACAAAAATCAACAACGTGCTGGGGAAATTAAGAATGCTGGCATAGAACACCGCACTGGCTCCAAAAATGGAAGCCACAATGGGATAGCCGATGAAACCCACATTGCCGAATGCCAACATGAAACTGTAAATACCGCGGTCGGACAGTTTGACGGGCAAATAGCGCGGAAGCAGAAAGGCTAACCCGATAAGCACCACGTAGGTAGCAAAACCTACCACGAGCAAAGGCAGAATCAGCGTCTTGTCGGGAAGCGTGTCGCCCATCACCGACGAAGTATCAGACTGGGACACGTCACGTTGATAACCAGTCCCGAAGTTTGCGGTCGAAATCCGCATCCATCATTTTCTTCTTACTCAGATAATAGCCGATGATTACCAGAATAAACAGGATAATCATCTGTGTAACGATTGCATCCATTGTTTCTTCTTACCTTAAAAAAAGTCGTGCAAAGATACAGATTTTTCTTTACTATTTCATGTTCATCATTAATCGGCTTTTCGTACATTTGCACCGCATTTTAAACGTATTGAACACACACCGGGCTATTTCTTTCGGGAGGTAGCCTTGTTTATATAGAACCACTTAAAAACGAAAGCAATGGAAACTTTTTATGACGTAGTAACAGGCAATCAGCTTATATTGGTGGACTTCTTCGCCACCTGGTGTCAACCTTGTAAAATGATGCACCCGATTCTGAAACAGGTGAAAGACGTGCTGGGCGACCGCATCCGTATCATCAAGATTGATGTGGACACACACAGCGTATTGTCTCAGAAATACCAGATTCAGTCCGTCCCTACTCATGCTGTTCCGCAACGGGGAAGTACTCTGGAGAACCAGCGGCGTGATGCAGAAGGCTGAGCTGCTCAGTACGATTGATCCGTTTCTGAGATAATAATCCACACGAAAAACAACATCGCACGAAGTACAATCAAAAATGACAAAAAAAGAAAAAATCATATCTTTTGCCTGGCAACACTTACTGCTCTTCATTGCCTTGTACATCATGACACTGGGAATTGCCGCCTGCGTAAAGAGCATGCTGGGAGCAAGCGTCATCAGTGTATTGCCCTATGTATTTCATGATGCGGGAACCGGCGGACTGACACCGTCACTGACCATCGGGCAATACACCTTCATCATGAATGCCCTGCTGGTAGTGGGACAAGTGGGAGTACTCCGCCGGCAGTTTGACCCGGTCCAACTGTTCCAGTTGCTCGTGGGTTTTGTATTCGGCATGTTAATCGACCTGAACCTCTACCTTCTTTCATGGCTGCAACCCGAAGCTATATGGGAGAAAGCCATGGCCCAACTGGCCGGATGCACCATCCTGGCAGCAGGCATTGCACTGGAGGTAAGATGCGGCAGCGTGACCATGCCTGGAGAAGGCTTTCCCGTCGCCATCAGCAAGGTGACGGGCATAGAATTTCCGAAGTCAAGATTGTGGTAGACGTTTCACTGGTGCTTCTCGGCATCGTCTTCTGCTACATCTTCTTCGGAAAATGGCAATGGCATATCATCGGAGTAGGTACGCTGTTTGCCATGTATTATGTAGGATGGGCCGTACGTATTGCCAGCCACCATCTGAAATGGTTCGACCGTCTGCTTAAGTACCGTCCGGGATTCCGGAGATACATCTACGGACTGGCAAGATATATTTACAGAAAGTAGGCACACGAAGAATCTCCTCCGTCACAAGCGCAGGTTTGTCATTTAATAATTAATTTTGCACCCCGATTACACAATTACATCTACCCGCACATGAAAAAACTAAGCAAAAATGCCATTATCGGCTATCCGGCAGGAATTATCACCGGTATTACTTACGGATTAAATCCCTTATTTGCGGTTCCGCTGATGAAGAACGGTGCCGCCACTGAGTCCATACTTTTCTTCCGCTACGCTTTCGCAGTGCTGCTCTTAGGCCTGTTCCTGCTGCTCCGCAAACAGAGTTTCCGGGTTTCAGGAAAGCAAATCGGCGTATTGTTCGTCCTCGGACTACTTTACACCTCCAGCAGCATCTTTCTTTTCGATGCATACGAATACATCGCTTCCGGACTGGCTACTACGCTGGTATTCCTTTACCCCGTCCTCGTGGCCATTATCATGGTGTTCCTGAAAGTCGTTCCCTCATGGCCGGTATGGCTTGCCATTGCCGCCACCTTCGGAGGTGTGCTCATCATGACACAGAGTGACGGTTCACAAACCATCAACCCCATCGGTGTGCTGCTCTCCATCGCCTCGGCACTGGTGTATGCACTCTTCATCGTCATCATCAACCGGAGCAAGGCCATTGCCGGCATATCCAACTCCCTGCTCACCTTCTATGCCCTCATGGTAGGAGCGATTGTCTTTATCGGAAAAATCCTCAGTTCCGACACTGCAATTACGGCTGGAATCACTACCGAAGCAGACTGGCTTAACCTTGTGGACTTGCCCTGCTGCCAACCATCGTTTCTACGGCCACCCTCGCCATTGCCTCCCGTAACATCGGAGCCACCAAGGCTTCTGTACTCGGCGTATTCGAACCCATCACCGCCATCATTGTCGGCACACTGATGTTTGGCGAACCACTGACCACCAACATCATTGTCGGCATTTCCATTGCATGGTAGCCGTCACGTTCATGATTACCGTGACCAAGCGATAACGTATATAGAGCAAGTAAAGACATGAGAGACTTTGCCGCAATAGATTTTGAAACCGCCAACAACCAGCGCTCATCCGTATGCTCGGTAGGCGTGGTCGTGGTGCGCAACGGCGAGATAGCCGATACCTTTTATTCCCTCATCAATCCGGAACCGAATTATTACACATACTGGTGCTCACAGGTACACGGACTCACCCGTGAAGATACCGAAGACGCACCGGTATTTCCTGCCGTTTGGGCACAGATTGAGCCGTTAATAGAGGGACTGCCGCTCGTGGCACACAACCGTCCTTTCGATGAAAGCTGCCTGAAAGCCGTCTTCCGCGTCTATCAGATGGACTATCCCGACTATGAGTTTTATGACACTCTATGCGTGCACGCAGAGTATTTCCGGAGCTCCCCAACCACCAATTGCACACCGTGGCCGCAGCCTGCGGATACCGTCTGGAAAACCATCATAACGCACTGGCCGATGCTGAAGCCTGCGCGTGGATAGCCAGAGAAATTATGTAATCTAGTTTCCCATGATTACACGTTCAATCCAATAAGCAAGGACCCATACTATATCTCCAGCAATTAATGCAATAAGCCGTTGTTTAAATTTCAGGTCATATTTTTCTTCTCTCAACTGTCTCAACTTCGGGAAAAAATTATGAGGTAAATAACATCTCCTGCACAAATAAAATGGTGCAAATACAAATAAAATCAGTAATTCCCACCATTGATAACTTATATTCCTGTTCTTTTCGTTTCGTTTATCTATCCGGGCCTGCTCCGCACGTGCAGCAGCATCCAACCTTTCATAAAAGCC